>SXGQ01675867.1_pt1 | contig 46786 bp, 47 predicted proteins | sample 3178371 | NCBI WGS metagenome assembly SXGQ01 (sample SAMN11356859, study PRJNA531348) | freshwater metagenome | isolation source: freshwater sample F1-20 | place: China: Fuxian Lake, Yuxi | collected 2017-12-25 | reverse complement strand
ATCTTTACTCTATGGAAACAACATCATCTCAGGAGCAGTTGTCCCCTCCTCAAACGCAATCGGACTACATTTCTATCCAATTTGGGAAGCTGCTTCCCTTGATGAATGGCTCTACAATGGCGGGCCGTTCCAACTCGTCGTCTTCCACTTCCTCATTGGCATCTATGCTTACATGGGACGAGAATGGGAACTTAGCTATCGATTAGGTATGCGTCCTTGGATCTGCGTTGCTTATTCAGCACCTGTTGCTGCTGCATCTGCTGTATTCTTGGTCTATCCTTTTGGTCAAGGTTCTTTCTCTGATGCTATGCCTTTGGGTATCTCTGGTACATTCAACTATATGCTTGTATTCCAAGCAGAACACAACATCCTTATGCATCCATTTCATATGATGGGCGTAGCGGGTGTCTTCGGTGGTTCATTATTCTCTGCGATGCATGGTTCCCTCGTAACCTCTTCACTGGTTCGTGAAACTACTGAAACTGAATCACAAAATTATGGATATAAGTTTGGACAAGAAGAAGAGACCTATAACATTGTTGCTGCACATGGATACTTTGGAAGACTTATCTTCCAGTATGCTTCGTTCAACAATTCTCGCTCACTTCACTTCTTCCTTGCAGCCTGGCCAGTGGTTGGAATTTGGTTCACTGCTCTTGGTGTATCCACCATGGCATTCAATCTAAATGGTTTCAACTTCAACCAGTCCATTGTTGATAGTCAGAACCGAGTAATTCCTACTTGGGCTGATATTCTTAATCGTGCTGGACTTGGTATGGAAGTTATGCACGAAAGAAACGCACATAATTTTCCTTTGGATCTTGCAACAGCAGCAACAACATCAGTTGCCTTGACTGCTCCCTCAATCGGTTAATTCACCCTCATCTTGAGTGATTCCACCCCCCCCCCCCAAGGGGTGGTTTTTTTATTGTTGACAAATCCCTCAAATTGAATAGTTTTTAAGAGACCTCCTTCGGGAGGTCTTTTTTATCATAAATACTTGTAGATGCTTCTCTGTATGCACCTCTACGATTCTTCTTCAGACTACTTGTTTAATTTAAAAGCAACAAGTTCATCAGATGCAAAAAGAATGTGGAGACAATCAATCAAAGATAAATGGAAACATCAATGTGCTTATTGTAAGAGTATAAAAGATTTAACAATAGATCATATTATCCCACAATGCAAAGGTGGAACGAACTTACTTGAGAATGTAGTTTGCTGTTGTAGGAGTTGTAATAATTCCAAGTCTCATACAGATTGGGAAGAGTGGTATTACAATCAGGACTTCTTTACAGAAGAACGATATGATGCTATAATCAATTGGATGAAACCTCAATCAAATTCAAATCTATATAAGTATAACCCCAGAAGAAACAATGCAACTTGAATTATATTTTAGATATTAGTGTGAATATTATTTGTATGGAATTGCTTGGAACATTAATTGGATTCTTAATTTTAATTTTACCCATTTTGATAATTTTATGAAAGTATGTCATGTAATTTTTTCTACTAATAGAGTAGAATTTCTTAAAAAAACATTTGATGCAAATAAAAAATTAGATTTTAGTGGGTTAGATGTGCATCATTTGTTTATAGATGACTATCCAACTGGTAGAGATAATGATTCATTAGCTGAGTTTGCTATTTCTAATGGATATAATGAGATCATTCTTCATGAAGAAAATCAAGGAATTACAAAAACTTGGCAGGAACTTTTTGATTTAGTCAAAAAAAGAGATTATGATTATATCTTTCATCATGAAGATGATGTTGAAGTAATGTGTCCATTAAAAATAATAGATCTGATTGAACTTCTTGAACAGGATAATACTTTATCTCAAATACAATTAAAGAGAAATAATTGGTATACTCATGAGACAGAAGAGATTGGACCAAAAAACGATGATGTGATTTTTAAAAATTATAGATATGAAAAAGCAACTCCATATTTTTGGATGCTAATGTCTTTATATCCAGCATGGATTGCCAAAGAACCTATCTTTGAGGAAACTGGATTCAATCCATCAGAGTCCGTGATTGCTCATTATTTACAGCAGAAGTATAATATTGGAGCAGGGTTGTTGAAAACTTCAGATGGTGGTATGATGGTTAATCATATTGGTGATTATTTTCATGGAAAAAGAGTTGCAGAAGGAGAACCTGGATGGGATGGATTTAAGTCTATTGATCCTAGTTTAAAATATTGTTCTAGAACTGGGGGATATTGGAATGAAAGTTAATCTCATTGTTGCTGATGATTTTTATGATGATCCAGATAGTATGAGAAATTTTGTTTTGTCTCAGGAGTTTGCTGTAAGGGGAAATTATCCAGGATTAAGAACTAAATCATTTTTGAACGATAGTCATAAGGCAGTTATTAATGGACTAGTATCTCATGCTGCAGGTGGAGTGACTGATTGGTTAGTAGATGCTGAAGGTGATAGTTATACTGGAGCATTCCAAATTTGCACAGCAATGGATCGTACTTGGATTCATTCTGACTACAACAATATGTGGGCTGGTGTTTGCTATCTGACTCCAGATGCTCCTCTAAGTGCTGGTACTGCTTTGTATAGGCATAAGGCATCAGGAGAAAGGATGTCTATTGATAATGTAGATCATGGAGAAGATGCATATGACTACACAAAATGGGAAGTTGTAGATAGAATTGGTAATGTCTATAATAGAATTATATTATATCCAGGTAAGTTGTACCATGCATCCTTAGATTATTTTGGTAACAATTACAACAATGCTAGATTATTTCAAACATTTTTCTTTAACACAAAATATTAATGATAGAACCTTTTGATCATTGGGTAATTGATAATTTTTTGCCAATAGAAACCTCTAGACAATTGTCTAATGAGTTTATGGATTATAATTATCCAAAATGGTATTGTTATAATAATCCATTAGAAAATAAAAAAACCTGTAATGATTGGTGGGAGTTTCCTCCAAAAACTTATGAGTTATTCATGCATTTAAGTTCTTCTGATTTTGTTCAAAAAATTAAAAAACTTACTGGAATAAAATTTTTATATCCTGATATTGGATTACATGGGGCAGGTTGGCATATACATGGAACTGGTGGTAAACTAAATGCACATTTAGATTATTCTATACATCCTAAATTAAATTTACAAAGAAAACTTAATCTTATTTTATATCTTACTGAAGATTGGAATATTGAATGGGGAGGTGGATTGGAACTTTGGTCTCATGATAAAGAAAAAAACAAACCAAAAGAATGTAAAAAAGTAATTGATAATATTTTTAATAGAGCAATTCTTTTTGATACAACTCAAAACTCCTGGCATGGATTTCCTAAACCCCTAACTTGTCCAGAAGGAACTTATAGAAAAAGTATAGCATTTTATTATTTAACTAATCCTCCTGAAAATGTAGATACAAGGAAAAGAGCTTTGTATGCTCCATATAAAGATCAAGAGACTAATCTAGAAATTTTAGAACTTATTAAAAAAAGATCATCATGAGTAAACAAACGAAAATTGTTTTGATTACAATGTTTAAGAATGAAGCAAAAACCATTCTAAGAATGTTGGAATCTTGCTATAAGTATATTGATTGTGCTATTTTTCAGGACAATGGATCTACTGATGGAACTCCTCAACTTGTAACTGAATTTTGTCATGAACATAAAATTAATGGATTCATTTATCAAGTTGATGAGGGGTGGGTAAGTTTTGGGTGGAATAGGGATCATTTACTTCAAACTTGCCTGAAGGCAAATCATGGATGTGATTGGATCATGAAAATGGATTGTGATGAATATATGGAAGTTGATGATGACTTTGATTGGTCAGTATTCAATGATACTACAATTCAAAGTTTTCATGTTCCTTCTATTGCTCCTGGATTGACTTATTACAGAGCATGGATTTGGAATGCAAAACTACCTTGGAAATTTAATCATGATTTGGTTCATGAGACAATCTCTCTTGAAATGGATGGGATTGGAGAAAATTTCCAAAGAGTTAATTTACCACGTTCATTTAGACATGTTGGTACTAATGATGGGGAAAGTTATGCCACTCCTACAAAATATGTAACTGATGCTTTACTTCTAGAGGAGAAGTTAATTAAAGATGGCACAATGCTTGATGATATATATCATTTTTGGTATGTTGGTAAAAGTTATTTTGATGCTTATAAATGTGAATCCTTTCCACTCAAACAATCTCAACAAAAAGAATTTGCTAGAAGATCAATTTATTATTTTCTTGAATATGTTAATCATACTCATAATTATTTTGAAACAAAAATTCCAGATAGAATAGATGAATTTGCATATTTTGCAATGTATTGTGTTGCTCATTCATACAAATATCTTGGGGATATTGAAAATGCAATTGAGTATTATAATATAGCAGGTAAGTTTTGCCCAAGAAGAAATGAACATTTAGTTAGACTTTGTGAAATTTGTGGAGAACAGGGTGACCACCTCACTATGTTGGGTATGGCAAATTATCTTTGTACAGAAGAAAGAAAAAATCCTTTCCCCGATCTTATGTTTTTGATTGAAAATTCTTGTTATTATGATACAGGAAATTACATAGAGCATTTAAAAAATATTGCAATTTCAAAATCAACTAAGTCATGAAATTTTTAACTAATAGTTCAGTTGGTTTTTACAATAATAGAATTTGGGTTGCTGATAATTTTTATTCCGATCCATATAATGTTAGAGCATATGCTTTGGAACAAGAGTATGAAGTTTCATCTGATTGGTATAAGGGACGAAGAACTATAGATCAACATTTTGTTCCAGGAACAAAAAGAGAAATTGAAAATATAATGGGACACAAAATTAAAGAATGGGAATCACATCCAATGTGTGGTAAATTTCAATTTTGTACACCACAAGATTCTCTTGTATATCATTGGGATGGACAAACCTGGGCAGGAATGGTATACTTAACTCCAAATGCTCCATATCAATGTGGTACTTCTTTTTATGCTCATAAAAGTGGAGTAAGGCATGAGTCTGATCCTAATTCAGATCAAGCATTTAATGGTGGATTTTATGACAAAACTAAATTTAAATTAGTGGATGTTGTTGGGAATATTTTTAATAGATTAGTTATTTTTGATGCAAAATCTATACATGCAGCTTCTGAATATTTTGGCACAACAATAGAAGATTCAAGACTATTCCATATTTTCTTTTTTGATTGATATGATTAATTACAAGTATAGCATTATTACACCTGAACATAAGAAAGAAAATATTTCATTCTTATTGGAATTGTTTGAGACCATTAGAGATCAAACATATTCTAATTGGGAGTGGATTATTTATTTGAATGGAGATTGTAAAATCATAGATATTCCTCAAGTTATCAAAGATCATCCACAAGTAAAGTTACATACTGGGATTACTAATTCTAATGTTGGTTTTATTAAAAACAAAGCTTTTTTTCTAGGTAAAGGTGATGTCCTTGTTGAGGTTGATCATGATGATCTTCTTACTCTAGATTGCCTTGAGGAATTGAATATTGCATTTCAAGATCAGGAAGTAGGTTTTGTTTACAGTGAAGATCTACTTTATGATATGAGAGGGGATGAATATAAAATTCCATGGAATCCTGCTAATGGATGGACTCATAAGTGGGTAGAGTTTAGGGGAGAACAATTCATGAAGATTGATAGTTTTCCTGCTACTAGTCATAGTGTTGGAATTATTTGGTATGCTCCTGATCATGTTAGAGCATGGAGAAGAAGTGTTTATCATGAATTAGGTGGACACAATCCAGACCTAAGTATTTGTGATGATCATGAACTTATGATTAGAACCTATCTTCATACAAAGTTTAAATTTATTGATAAGATTCTTTATTATTATAGATGGCTTCCTGGTAATAATAATACTCAAACTCAAAGAATTGATGATATTCAAACTAAAACATTTGATTTATTTCATCTATATGGACAAGCTCTTGCTGAAAAAGATGCAGACATTAATGGTCTGATGAAAGTTGATCTTGGTGGAGGATTGTTTCCAAGACCAGGATATGTCACTCTTGATCAAGAAGATAGCAATATAATTTGTGATCTTAATGATGGAATTCCACTTCCAGATAATAGTGTTGGGGTTATTAATGCCAGTCATGTTCTTGAACATCTTAAGGATCCAATCAAATCAATGAGTGAAATTCATAGAGTTCTTTGTGATGGTGGATGGGCATTTATTGAAGTTCCTTCTACTGATGGTAGGGGAGCATGGCAAGATCCAACTCATGTTAGTTTTTGGAATCAAAATAGTTTTTGGTATTATACCAGAGCAGAAAAAGCACAATTTATTAGGAATACTACAATTAGATTTCAAGAATTTAGATTGGAAACTAATTGGTGGGAAGATAATATTGCAGTAACAACTGCTTGGTTATGTGCTATAAAATCAGATAAACGTAGACCACACCCAGTAAGAATTTAAAATTATGAATTTTACAGTTTACTCAAAAAGGCTTTGTCCTTATTGTGATAAAATCAAACAAATTTTAGAACACCTATCAGTAGAGAAAGGATGTTCAGTAGTCATTTATGATTTAGATACACATTTTAGTAAAGATGAGTTTTATGCTGAATTTGGAGAAGGTTCAACTTTTCCTCAGGTAATTTACAACCAAGAACATCTTGGAGGATGTTCTGATACTGTTAAATATCTAAGTCAAAACTCTTTTATTTAATGTTATCTATAAATAATATGGATACCCCTGAAATCAACAAGGGAGTTGAGATTATTTTAAGAGGAAGAAAATCAAAACCCAAAACATTTTCTTTTAATTTTGAAAAATTAGTTTTCTTTCTCAAAAATGAAGTAACCATTTCCTTTAATTTTTCCTTTAATATTAGGAAACCCAACACTAAGGAGTAGTAAAATGTTAGCAGTTACTTTAGTTTTTTCTGTAATGTTTTTTATTATGTCCTTGGTGGTTGGGGGATTGGTTGGTTGGATTTATAGGGAATACATATGGTCCAAACAAACTGATAGGTTGCACCCTGAAATGTATGATGAAAATGGGAATATTATTCCTGATGAAATAATAGCCTTTAGATTTGAAGGAGATCTAGAGCAAGAAGAGTCTGAAGATTAATTACACGGAGATGAATTTATGAAATTACCACCAAATCAACTGGTGTCTGAAGTTATTCAAAGAGTTTCTAATGCTAAAACTAGAGACGAAAAGATAGAAATTTTAAGATATTATGATACTCCTGCTTTAAGAGCAGTTCTTATTTGGAATTTTGATGAAAATGTTCAGTCAGATTTACCTGAGGGAGAAGTTCCATACACTCCAAATGATGCTCCTATTGGAACCGAGCATACTCAACTTCTTCAAGAGTGGAGAAAGTTTAATCATTTTGTACGTGGTGTTACTAACACTACAAAAATAAGAAAGGAGTTGATGTTTATTCAACTGTTAGAAGCATTGCATTCTTCTGAAGCAGAATTAATTTGTCTTATGAAGGACAAGCAAATACAAAAAAGGTATAAAATTACTAAAGTGGTGGTGCAAGATGCATTTCCTGAGATAGTGTTTTCTACATAACTTAGGTGAGGGGTTGATGCCCCTCTTTTTTTGTGCTATAATTAAAAAGAAACATAATCAAAATCTATGAATAGAGACAAACTCAAACTCATAATTAAAAACCTTGAACTTTTGACTGAGACACTTAAGGCAGAAGTATATTCTGATCCAGGAGCATATGATTATACCAATTCAGCATCACGTATAGGTGATGTTGATGATTATGATGAGGTCTTTGAGGATGATGATTAATGAGATATAAAGAAACTATTCGTCTGGTAAAAGAGGCACTGGACAATCCAAGTCTTTATAGTGAAGAAGAGATTATCTATATGAAGAAGGCACTTGATACTGCAATGCTTTCACTTGCTCGCAAAAAATATAACAAAAAGAAAAAAGGATTTGGTAATTATGAAAACCCCGACAGTTAAACTGATTCGAGTTACACCAGAGGCAGAACAACATATTGCTTATTGTGCAAGAGTGAGTAATCCAAAAAATCAAAGTAATCAGGGTTTTGAGGGTTTAATAAAGTATTGCATCAAAAATCAACACTGGAGTATTTTTGAACATGCATTTCTAACTTTGGAAATTAATACTTCACTTGCGATTGCAACACAAATTCTTCGTCATCGTAGTTTTACTTTTCAGCAGTTCTCACAGAGATATGCAGACAGCACAGAACTACAATTAGAACTTCCAATTCCAGAATTGAGAAGGCAGGATACTAAAAATCGTCAGAATTCAATTGATGATTTACCTGTAGATGTAAGTGTTTATTTTCATGCTCAAATAGAAGATCACTTCAAAGAAGCAATTGAAATCTATCAGGGAATGTTGGATGCTGGTGTCGCAAAGGAATGTGCCAGATTTGTACTTCCACAGGCAACTCAGACACGTCTTTATATGAGTGGGAGTATAAGGTCTTGGATACATTACATAGACCTTCGTAGTGCTCATGGAACTCAATTAGAGCACAAGGAAATAGCAGAGAAATGTAAGTGTATTTTTGTGGATGAATTTCCTACAATTGCATCAGCACTTGATTGGGTTTGTAAAGAACCACCTTCATTATTATTCTAAATATTTCTGTATATTATTATAACAAATGCCTACATATCCCGTTAAGAATAAAGAAACTGGTGACACAAAAGAACTTTCAATGACAATGCCTGAATATGTAAAGTGGAAAGAAGAAAACCCAAATTGGGATAAAGATTGGAGTCAAGGTTGTGCTGGGGTTGGTGAAGTTGGTGAATGGAAAGATAAACTTGTTCGTAAAAACCCTGGGTGGAATGATGTTTTAGAAAGAGCATCAAAATCTCCTGGATCTAGAGTGAAAAAAATCTAATGGCAAGAAAAAGACGCAATCAAGATCAACCAATTGGCATTGGTATGACATCTAAACAAATGAAAAGAAAAAAACCACTTAATTTAGATAGACTGGTAGACATAAAACCAGTTACTGAAAATCAAACTAAACTTTTTGATTCATACAACAGACAAAAACATTTATTTGTTTATGGTTGTGCTGGGACAGGTAAAACATTTTGTTCTTTATATCTTGCATTGAAGGATGTATTGAATGAAATCACTCCTTATGATAGAGTTGTAATTGTAAGATCTCTTGTTGCAACTAGGGAGATTGGATTTCTTCCTGGAGATCATGAAGACAAATCAAGTCTTTATCAAATACCATATAAAAACATGGTAAAGTATATGTTTGAGATGACCAGTGATGCAGAGTTTGAAATGCTTTATGGTAATTTAAAACAACAAGAAAGTATTAAGTTTTGGAGTACATCTTTTATTAGAGGAACTACATTAGATAATTGCATTATTCTTGTAGATGAATGTCAAAACTTGAATTTTCATGAACTTGATAGTATAATTACTAGAGTTGGTGAAGATAGTAAAATCATCTTTTGTGGTGATGCAACTCAGTCTGATTTGACTCGTAACAATGAAAGAAGTGGAGTTATTGATTTTATGAAAATTATTCAAAGAATGCCAGAATTTGAATCAGTTGAATTTGATGTAAATGACATTGTTCGTTCTGGACTTGTTAAATCTTATATTGTAAATAAACTTGCTGCAGGATTTTAATGTTTAGTCATATTGATGTTAGTCTTCCTCAACTTCAGAGGGAGACTGTTGATGGAGTAAGATACTATAAAGTCCCAGAAGGAAATGATCTCATAAAATTAGTTTCCATAACATCAGTTACTAGTCATCACAATAAACATATTTTTGAAAATTGGAGAAAAAAAGTAGGAGAGGAAGAAGCAAATAGAATTAATAAGCAAGCAACCAGTAGAGGCACAGAAATGCACAGTTTGGTTGAAAATTATTTAGACAATATTACAGAACTTCCTGAGTCTTCATTAATCGCAAAACATTTATTTAAAATTATTACTCCAGAGTTGAATAAAATAAATAATATTCATGCTCTTGAGTCCTCACTCTACAGTAAACAATTAGGAGTTGCTGGAACTGTAGATTGTATTGCAGAATATAATGGTGAGTTGTCCGTTATAGATTTCAAAACATCAAAGAAAGAAAAACCTAGAGAGTGGATTGAGCATTACTTTGTCCAAGCAGCAGCTTATGCTTGTATGTTCTATGAGCTGACTGACATTCCTGTTAAAAAACTTGTCATTCTTATGGCATGTGAAGATGGTGATTGTGTTGTTTATGAAGAATATGATAAAATGAAATACATTAAATTATTATCACACTACATTAAGAATTTTATAGAGTTTAAACTTAAAGAATATGGAAAGTAAATTAAAATCAGCATTAGAATCAAAGTTTCTGTGTCAGGTAAAGTTCTCTCAGATCATAGAAGAACTTGTAAAGATTAATAAGGATATGAATTATATTGATGCTATAGTTTATTATTGCGATCAAAATAAAATTGAAGTTGATTCTGTTGGTAAGTTAATTAGTAAACCTTTAAAAGAAAAAATTAAATGTGATGCTATCAATCTAAACTTTATGAAGAAAACTTCAAGAGCAAAACTTCCACTATGAGTCCTTTTGATGCTTATACTCAATATCTTTCCTTAAAAAATCATTTTAGTAAAGACAAATATGATTATCATAAGTATGGGGGCAAGTCTAAGGCATCAATAGAATCATTTAATAAAAGAAAAGATAAGTATTGGTTTGAAAAATTAAGTAGACAGAAAAGCGATGAGGAAATTAAAAATTTTTATATAGCTAATTTAGTGGAAGCAGATGATCCAAATACCTTGTGGATTGGAAATGTAATTAGGTTTGGTGAAACTTCTTACAAGGAGTGGATTAAAAGACAGCAAAGTTTGCAGTATATTTTTACTCAACAATCACAAGAGATGTTGTCTTCAAGCAACTTAGAAGAGTTATTTGATTGTTCAAGGCAACATCCTCCTATTCTTAAAATGTTCCTGAGCGGGAAAATTGATATAGAAACACTAGTGATTTGGGATAAGATATTCCTGTTCAGGAACAATTTTGACAAGAAATTATTAGACCCAATTTGGGAATCAGTCTCCATGAAGATCAAGAAGTATACTCCATTTCTAAATATTGATGTGTTTAAGTACAGAAAAATTTTAAAGAATATAATTATAGGAAATTAAAATGTCATTTTTTAATTCAGAAATGGTTCAAAAAGATATGGATGTAATTGCAGAAATTCAAAAAAAAATAGTTAAGGAAATTCCATCTTTCTTTGGTATGAATGTAGAGGAAAAACTTACTCATATTAATCTTTTGGATGATCTTTTAGAACGACAAGAAGTTCTTTATACTAGAGTAACTCTATCAGATGATCCTGATGCTTTAGAAATGAAGAAACAAATGCTTAAGTCATCTGAGCTTTTAGGATTTGGTTCTAATCCAGATATTAGTATGGTTTTTAAATCTATGAGACATACTATTGATGGTCTTAAAAAAACAGTCAATCAAAGTAACTAGAGTTGACAAAAAATTATTCTTGTGGTAGAATAACTTTGTGATCTCAATTGGATCACTCTAATTAATCTTCAATAATCTATGTCTTTTTCAAATCTTAAAAAACAATCCAAACTTGGTTCTCTGACTTCTAAACTAGTACAGGAAGTAGAGAAAATGAGTACTTCAACTGGTTCTGATGATCGTGTCTGGAAACCAGAAGTAGACAAAGCAGGTAATGGTTTTGCTGTCCTTAGGTTTCTTCCTGCACCTGAAGGAGAAGAACTTCCTTGGGCAAAAGTTTACAATCATGCATTTCAGGGAACTGGTGGTTGGTTTATTGATAATTGTCTTACATCTATTGGGCAAGCATGTCCAGTCTGTGATGCCAATCGTGAACTTTGGAACACTGGTAGTAAATCAAATCAAGAAATAGTTCGTCAAAGAAAGCGTAAACTTTCTTATTACTCTAACATTTATGTGGTGAGTGATAAAGCACGACCTGAGAATGAGGGTAAAGTATTTTTGTTTAAGTATGGTAAAAAAATCTTTGATAAGATTTCTGCTGCTATGCAACCAGAGTTTGATGATGAAACTCCAATTGATCCATTTGATTTCTGGAATGGTGCTAATTTTAAAGTGAAGATCACTAAGAAAGATGGTTACTGGAATTATGATAAGTCTGAATTTGAATCAACTTCTATTCTTGGTGATTTTGATGATGATGTTCTTGAAGGAATTTGGAAGAAATCACATTCACTTCAGGAGTTCGTAAAACCAGAAACCTTCAAGTCCTATGAGCAACTTGATACTAGACTGAAGGCAGTTCTTGGTAAAAAATCAGCACCTAAGCAAGATGAATCATTTGAGGATGAGGACGATAATCGTGGTTCTGTTTCTTCATCAGAAGAATTTGTTTCTCCTCAAAAACAAAGTTCACCATCAACAGATGAAGATGATGATGCTCTAAGTTACTTTCAGAGATTAGCAGAAGAATAATTATCTTGGGGAGATGACTCTTAGTTCATCTCCCTTTTTTGTGGACCTATTTATGTACTGTGATGATAAATCATAATTCATAATTTCTTCTAAGTCATCTATGATTGTTTGTAGGAATCTTGGTTTTAGTACATAAATGTTTCTTTTTTCTTCATTTTTTTGAATCTCATATTCATAAACGCTCACTGATTTGATTGGACTTACTGTAAATGATTTTCCTTGTTTTAGTGAAATTTGTTGATCCATATCAAATCTTACTATTGTAGAATCAAAGGTTGTAGAAGTTTGATCAAATCTATATGGTTGTGTTATAATTTCTTGTTCTTGAGCATCATAATCAAAGTAAGTTATACTAAAATTTGAGTCTACAATTTTCCCAGCAGGTATAATCATCTTTCCTCTGGAATCAAAATATGCAATTGTTTCATAATATTTAACTTGAGAAAGTTCTGCAGCACTATATTTTGATGTTATATAACTGTTAAATTCTGAATCAGATAGTGGCCATTCTTCTCTAATGTTAATGATGTTGTTTGCCAGTAAGATTACCCAATCATATTGAGGACTTCCATAAACTTTATTTGCAATTTGATCTGGTCTTTCTTCGCCAATAATTTTATACCTATCAAATGCTACCGCTGCTTGAAATATATCTTCTCTAATTTTTGCTCTACGAAAGATATTCTTTGCTCTTATGTAATCATAAGAAGAAGTCCTTGATGCTAATGGTGATTGGTATAATATGTCTGAAAAATTTCTGAAGTATGCCATTAATTTGCTCCCTCTAATAGACCACCACCTGGGGATGGTGGTTTGTATCCAGGATCTCCTGGTACTGATGTTGGGTTTCTTCCACCAGTAATTGGTACTACTGGAGCAACTGCTCCTGAAGTACCTCCTCTTGAAGGTTGTGGTGTATTTCTTTGATTGTTATTTGAATCATTTCCTAATTCTGATATGTCTTGAAAATCCACTTCTGGATTTTCAAGATCACCCAAGTCCTTAAACCCAACACCATCACTTTGATCATAATGATCATTGTATATTGGAGTCAGTTCTGCAAAAGACATATCAATTGTAATTGCTATTGGTTGGGAACCAACTAAATTATCTTTATATGCAGAATAAAATCCATCAGCAGTATAGTTGACGTTGAAGTTTACTAGGGCACATGTTTTTAGTGTTGGCAAAGACTTAGATACTTGTCCTCCATTCATAAATTTTAGTTGGAACACATTTGGAGCACCCAAAAAGAAAGCATCTAAGTTGGATTTATTAGATCTTTTTGGTGCCATAGATTTCTTGAAGAACTTAATTATTCCTCTAATTTGCCTAGCCTCAGATTCACTTCTTGGTGCTAGTTTATATTGAAATTGAAATTGTCTTAGAGCCGGTCCATTAAAAAGTAATTCTAAATTTGGATTAATTACTGTTCCAGTAACTCTTGCTCTATATGACTCTGCATCTATAGCCATTCCAAGTTTTTTGACAACACTAGCAGCAGCATTCAAAGTTAACTGTTGTTTTATTTGTGCATTAGCTGGAGTTTCTCCAAATATATCTTTTGCACTACTCCCTACAGCCTCTATAACTCCGCCAAGATTTCCTCCTGCACCTGCACTAACTCCACCAACAACTGCCCCCATAATTCCAGCAGTTAATCCACTTAACTCATTACTTCCCCATTTAGTTTGATTTGCTTCTGATATATTAGCTGGCATTGGGAGAGTTACTGATCCAAGAATTTCAGTAAAACTTCTTTGAGATATATCTACTGTTCCCTTTAAAATTCCCTCATCTGTAGTTCCTCCTTCTTTTGTAAAAACATCTGCTACTTTATAATTATATGCTCTAATTATCATGTAGTCTTGTGATCTGTTCAAATTTTCTGGATATGTAAAATTTCCATAATCTGCAGGATCATCATAATTTTCTACACCCCTAAGAACTCCTAGTGAAGAAGGTCCTGCTGCTGCAGCAGCAGTAGGAGAAGTTACTCCACCACCTCCACCACCAGCATTTCCTCCAGATTGATCTGGATTTCCAGATCCTGGACCTGTAGGTACTGGTGATGAACTTTTTAATTTTGAATATTCCTTTGTTTTTGATAGAGAGGATATTTGCTCTGGAGTTCCAACTTTAGAAACTAGTGTATTAACTGCTATATTACTCTTAGTAATAATATCTTTTATTCTAGTTTGCCCATTTGGTTGAGTTGCTATATTGTTATAAAGATTAGTTTTAGTTACTGATCCATTTGAATTTACAGTGGCAAGAAGGTCTCTAGTTTGAAAGAATGGATCTATGGTATAAATTTGTCTTTGTCCAGTTGAAACATCAACATTAATTTCATATTTATTAAAGTTCCCAAGATCTAATGTTGCTTCATATGCATTTGGTTTAGTTGATCCTTTAATCCATCCTGGTGGTGTTGCCATTTATCTACTCCACACTTTGTTTGATGGAATTGGTATTTCTGATCCACCCACAGACATAACAAATTCTTCTAGTGGTAATATGCATATTGTTTCCCATTCTTGTTCTGCAAGATGTAAGTATGGAGTTTTTACCTCTGATAGTAAATATTTATGTGTTCCTTTTTCAAATCTTGGAATCTTATTTTCTGCTAAACTTTGAACTATTCCTATTCTTTGTGATGGAGTATAGTAATGTAGATTCATAGCAAAAAATGATTTTGGATTTACATCTAAAACAAATGCCAATGGATATTTATCATAATAAGGAAGTTCTTCTCTATACTTTGCTTTGTATCCATAAAGCATTAAACTAAAGATTCTAGGATAAACTCTCATTAGATTTTTATCTCTTTGAAGAGCATCTCCTTGCTCATCAACTTGCTCTTCTCTTATTAATTTACCTGCATCATCTTCATATTGAATTGTTTTAGCACCAAACACTTCTGTCCTATACCATTCTCTGCTTGGACTACTGATTTTTTTATTTTCTTGTACTTGTTCAAAGATGGTTTTATATGCCATTTAATTTTCTAAAATTACTTTAATTTTGTTATATTGTCTCCAACTTATACCAGTTTTCTCAAGAGCTTCTTTTCTGCTATTATATATTATTCCATTTACCATAACCTTTTTCATTCTAAATTGAGTTGCTATTTGAGCGTTATTTTTAGTTTTCATAATATCACTCATTTTTTTCTTTGTTTCTTCTTTATGTTTTTTTCCACTCATCCCATATGCAGATTTCCATTTTCCCTCCCTAAAGTTTTTCTTTTTAGTTTCACTTATTTTTTTCTTTTGTTCTTCTGATAGTGGTAATTTTTTTCTTCCTTTGAGAGTTTTTGATATTTTTTCTTTAGTTTCTTTTGATACTGAAGGTCTATCTAAAGCTTTTATTTTCATTTTATATTTTGTTTCTTCAGTATGTTTATATCCAGATACTCCATCTCCACCATTAGATAAATTTATTAAAATACCATTTCCTAAATCCTTTCTGCCAAAAATACTAATCATATAAATTTCATGTTTGAAAGCATCTTCTTCTGTAAGATTGTTTTTTAAGATTAAAATTTTATCTTTAGTAGGAACTTTTATATGTTTTCTGTGTTTGGAATATGCTCTGCTTTCTTTTCCCTTTCCAATATAATAAGGAGTTCCATCTTCCCTCAAATAAGCATATGTATAAAATGAATTCATTTTTATATATTTTCTTATTACTATTTATCTAAATAAATTATCCTCCGTTAATATTTGAAACTCCCATTTTCTATCTACACAAAACTCTTTTGCTGCTTTCCATTTTGCTTGATTTTTTGCAAACTCCTTCATCTCTACAAGTTGTTTTTGGTTCATTTTTTTTGCAGTATTAGGACCATTTACTTGCCTTTTTGGTTTTATTTCAATCAAACTTTCTTTAATAATTTCTTCATTGTCTTTGTATTTAATATAAAAATCTGGAAAGTATTTGTGACAACGATTATCTAATGGAGAGATATAAGGAATCCAAATTTCTTCAGATGACCATTTAATAATATTTTTATTCTTATCACAATAGGACATAAATTTTAATTCCCATAGGGATCTGTATATAATATTTTTATGATCCCCAATATATTTTTCACAATAATTTGGTTTAAATATTCCTTTGTAACTCATACATATATTATAGGAACATTCTTAAGTATTTAGATGGCACCAGTATCAGATACAGAATTATATTTTAGTACAGATGAGTTGGTAAGTAGGTTTAAACCTGCATTGACAAATTATTTTTCTGTTTTTATTAATGGTAAATTTGGTGGAACTAGTAATTCTGATATTAATTTTATGGCATATGAAGCAGTTCTACCTGGAACTTCATATGAACTTGGTCAAGTGTATGGGGATAGGATGGGAAGAACTGAGCAGTATCCAACAAAAAGAGTTTATCCTCCAGTGGATGTAAGTTTTTACATAGACAAAGATTATAAAGTTATTAAATTTTTTGAAGGGTGGATTAATAATATATCTCAAAACTTGGGAAATGTAGATAATTCATATGTAAGACACAATTATGCTCGTTATTATGAAAGGGAAGTTGTAATAACTAAATTCGAGAGAGACTTGAGATCAAAAAAACAAAGATTGGTTAAAGGTGGAATTACTAGACCTCCATCAAAAAATATTACTTATACTTTAAGAAATGCATTTCCTTCTAATTTAATTTCTATTCCAGTTTCTTATGATGGCGCAAATATATTAAAAACTACAGTAACATTTAACTATGATGTTTATAATTTTGAATCAGATAGATTTAAAACTGATGATGGAATAAAGGAAGAAGATAATTCTCCCACTGGAACTGTTGTTGGTCCTGGCAGGAATGCACAGGATCCAATAAGACCAAATGAAACAGAAGAACAGTATTATAATCGAGTGTATGGTGAGGCATAAATAGTCATACCTGAATTTATATAATCAATCATGCCTTTGCCAAAAATTGCAACTCCAACTTATGAGTTGACTTTACCTTCAAATAATAAGAAAATTACATATAGACCTTTTTTAGTTAAAGAAGAAAAAATTCTTATTCTTGCTTTAGATAGTAATAGTTCAGAAGAGATTACTAGAGCAGTTAAAAATGTTTTATCTGAGTGCGTTTTGTCTAGAGGAATTAAGATAGACACACTTCCAAGTTTTGATATTGAATATTTGTTTTTGAATATTAGATCAAAGTCTGTTGGAGAATCAGTTGAACTTGTGGTTACTTGTCCAGATGATGGAGAAACACAAGTAGATTGTTCCATTGATATTAGGGAAATTGAAGTTAAATTTCCAGATGATCACAATTTGGAAGTTAAAGTAGATGATGATATTACTGTTAAGATGAAGTATCCTTCTTTGCAACAATTTATTGACAATAATTTTAATTTTAATAGTAATAACAATAAAGAAACAATTAATAAATCATTTGAGATTGTAGCATCATGTATTGATATGGTATATACAAAAGATGAATCTTGGTCTGCAAGTGATGTGACTAAGAAGGAATTAGTTGATTGGTTAGAAACTTTTGATTCAAATCAATTTAAAGGAATAGAAAAGTTCTTTGATACTATGCCAAAATTAACTCATGTTATGAAGGTGAAGAACCCAAAAACTGGAAATGATAATGAAATTATTCTGGAAGGGTTATCTAGTTTTTTCGGTTAGTCCTTGGTCATGAAGATTTGGAGGCATATTATAGAATTAATTTTGCATTGATGCAGCATCATAAATACTCTTTGACTGAGATTGAAAATATGATTCCTTGGGAAAGAGAAATTTATCTTTCCCTGTTAGAAAATTATATTAAAGAGGAAGAAGAAAAATCAGCTAAGGCAAATAGATGAGATTACCTGAACCACCACAAGGAATATTGGATCCACAATACCCCTGGTTTTCTGGCAAGGTTGGTGAAGATCAGTGGATGCGGTTTAAAGCTAGACTTACTGGTGGAAGTTTTGATGGCACTCAATATTCGTCAACTGTAAATTTAACAAGTGCTGACGCTGATAGATTAATTGAAAATCTAAAGAAAGATCCTCGTGGTTATCCTCAGATGGATGATGGCGGTGGTGGTATGCGCCAGACGGAAAATATTATAGCATATCAGGAATGGTTGGTAGAAGAGTATCTTGAGAAACCATTTAGAAAACAAGTAGATGATAAGATAGAAGAGAGAGCAATTGAATCTCGGATAAAAGAAATAAATGAACAACGAAAAGAAAAAGCACAAAAAGAAAAAGCACAAAAAGAAAAAGCACAATCATTTATTTCTGGTGCAACTTCCTTTAGACCTGGAAAAACAATTTCAGCAAAGACAACTAAGATGTCTGGAATAGTTCCAAAAAGAACTATTCCTAAAGAAATTTCAGAAAATATTACACCAGAGGTATCTCAAGAAGAAAATGAATCAGTAGCACCTAAAAAAGTAGTATCATCTCTTGGGAGATTAACTTTAGATCTTGTTCAAATTAATGATAACTTGGATAAAATTAAAGAAGTAATAGCAGATGATTATAAGCAAACTCGAGAAAAAAATAAAAAAGAAATTGAAGATTATAGGAAAAGAATTTCCAATAGAGGACGAAAACTTTCAAAGAAAGATCTTGGTAGTGATGAGAATAGTTTAAAGGATATTATTAAACCATTTATTGGAGGATTCTTTTCTGGTGTTGGAGGAGCCATAAGAGGATTAGCAGCATTTAATCTAATAGAAGGATTAATGAATGGAGATTATATGCAAGTTTTTAAATCTCTTATGGGAATTGGAATAACTTTCATTCCTCAAATTGGTGCAATGATTGCTGGATTAGTATTAAAGAATCTTTTTAAGGGATTTGGTAAAGGAATGATTGGAGGTAGAGCAGGACCTTCAATGAGAAGACCAGCACCTGCAGTAAGCAGAGTTCCTAGAATTGGTAAGTTCTCATCTGCTTTAGCTCTTGGGGCTGGAGCTCTTGCTTTGGGTGGGGCATTTGCAGCATCTCAGCAAGGACAAGATGGTGAATCTGATGACAGTCAAACAAGACTTGAAGAAGTTGCAGCAGAACAGAAAGCATTAACTGCAGATAAATTAGGTGTGATTGCTCAAAGTGACTTGAAAAAATTTCAAGAATTAAATCAAAAATTTGAGAAGGCAGTAGATTTATTATTAATTAAGAAGGGTGGAGAACCAGGTAGGAGATCAGGTGGAGGAGGTGGAGCAGATGGGGGAACAAATGATGCTTCTACAATAAGTAATGATCAAGTTAATACTGATCCAAATGTCAGGGGTAGTGTTACTGGATCTCAATTTGATAATGCAGGCATGGTTTCGTTATTGAAAAAAGTTGGTGCTACTGATGATGAAGCAGTAAGATTGGCTGCAATTGGAAGACATGAGTCTGGTGGAGATCCTAGTATTGATACTGTAAAGTCTGGTCTTGATCCTCAGATGCAAAGAGAATATTCAATTGGTCTTTTTCAAATTAATTGGAAAGCACATAAAAGTTGGTTAGAAAAAATGGGAATTACTAACCCAGATCAATTAAGAGATCCAGCTACTAATGCACAAGCAGCATTAAAACTCTTAAGAGAATCTAAATCTTATGATACCTGGTCAGCCAATAAGAAAGTTACTTCATCAGATTTGGAGGAGGGTAGAAAAAATTTAAAAAGATCAGTTACTCCACCTCCTACTCCTACTCCTACTCCTCCAAGAGAAGTTAGTTCTACACCATCAAATGGTGGTAGATCAATTGCTATAGTTCCAATTCCTCAATTGACAGGATCTACTGGAGGCGGGGCATTTACAAATAATGGAAGCTCAGAAATGGCAAGTGTTAATGCTTCTAATGATTCAGATGTATATGGAAAAATATTCAGAACTGGTTGGAATATAGTGGATCTGGGATAATAAATGGATACTCAAATTTTACTAGCAAAACCAAAACCTAGAGTTATTGCAAAAATAACTAAGATTCATAACTTAATTGAAGTTTCCACTGAAGCAAAGAAGACTACTATTGCTTTGAGAAAAACTTTTGAGAAAGGTGTTTATCAACGCAAGACACAATTATCAGTTTTATCTAGATATAAAAAAAGAATTGATACAATTCAAAATGATGAAGATAAAAAATATCAAAAACAAACTAAAAAGAAACCTAAAAAAACAAAACTTCCAAAATTTGCAGGATCTTTTTTCGCTAAAGGGTCTGCAGATGATCCACTCAAGGCAATAGGTACATTAGCAGCATTTAATTCAATTGAAAAATTATTAAAAGGAGATTTACTTGGAGCATTATCTCCAGGATTGGTTGCTGCTGCAGCATTACTAGGTCCTGGATTATTAGGAATGGCAGGAAATGCTTTATTCAATAGAGGACCAAATGTTAGAAGAGGATTTGATGTAAATGGAAGAAGAGTAAATCAAAAAACACAAGACAGATATAGAAGTAGATATGGGGATAAAAATTTCAAGAATAGATTTGGTGGAGATGCTCTTAAAAGATCTAGACAAGGAGGAGATGTAGTTCAATCTGCAACTCAAGGTGGGAGGATAGCGAAATCATTTGGAAAATTTGGTGCTGCAATAATACCTGGAGTTGGTGCAATTGTTGGTGCTGCTGATGCTACACTTAGGGCACAAGCAGGGGATGAAACTGGTGCTGCCATAGCAGGTACTGGTGCTGCACTTGATGCTACTGCAGCTGGACTTGCTGCAAGTGGGATTGGTCTTCCAATTGCAGGATTACTTTCTATTGCTTCCTTTGCTTTAGATTTAACTAACCTCACTAGAGATTTACTTGGACATAGTGCTAAAGAAGAAGATAAAAATAAGAATAAAGATAAGTTAAAGAAACAAACAGAAACACAAAAAGCATTAGTAGAGGGAACTGGTAACTTAACTTTTGGTAAGACTCTTGTGAGTTATGAAAAAGCACTAACAAAATTTGAAAGATTTGCATTAAATTTCACTGGAGCAGTTAGCACTTCTGATCCATATAATGAAGGGGCTCCAATGGCAGCACCATCAATTCCTACTGGAGGAGCATATGATGGACCAATTTCTGGTGATACTTTTATGCCTTTACCTGGAGGTGATGTAGGTACTCAAGGAAGGGTTAGTGCAAGTCAAGGTTTTGGAGCACCAAGAGATGGAGGAAATAGACCTCATGCTGGATTAGATATGACTCATTGGAGTGGTCCATTAGAGGCTGCTGTTGCTGCATATAAAACTGGAAAAGTAATTAATGCATCCAATAATGGGTATAAGGGAGTTGTTGAAATAGATCATGGTGGTGGTTTACTTACGAGATATGTTCATGTTGTTCCTAGTGTTTCAGTTGGACAGGTAGTTTATGGTGGACAACAAATAGCTACTCTATATCCTAATGGTGACAATACACACTTACACTTTGAAGTGTATCCTGATGGTAAAACACCAACTGATCCTCTTCCAGTAGTTAGAGGTGTTAAAAATAGAATTTCATCTCCTCTTTCTGTTGAAAGAGCAAAAGAAGGAAAGAATGAAGGTGGTATATCAGTGGGTCCAAAAACTGGATACTTTGAATTTTTACATGGAACTGAACTGATTATTCCAATGGATAATTATCATACCAAATCTGGTGGAGATCCTCTTCAAAATATACCTACAGATATAATTAATTACATTACTAGTAAATCTAAGAAATATCAAATGACTATGGATTCTATGCCCCCAGAAGTAATTGAAGTTCCCATTCCAATGATGCCTCCACAAATTCAATATGTAACATCTTCATCAGCATCTCTAAATATTCAGAGTGATGCAGACAGAAATTTATTAAAGATGTTGTACTATAGTGCATTAGGTTAATGGCATCATATTTTAATTATAAAATAATAGAATTTTCAGTAGAAACTAAGGAAGGTTTTATAGACCTTTCTCAATCTATTGCTGGATTAACTTATAGTGAGGATATAACTTCTCCAGTAACTTATGTCTCCATACTAATTGTTAATACAGGTGGAGCTTTGTCTAAACTAAAACTCAGGGGTGGAGAAAAGGTAAGATTGATTATAGAACAAGGTGCAACTAAATCAAAGTTTACTTTAGATGAAACTAATAATACTTATTACATTTATAATATTGGAAACTCTACCACTGAGTCTACTAAAGAATTATTTACTTTGGATTTAGTTCCAGGTGAAGTATTTGTGAATGAAACATCTAGAGTTTTTAGAAGATATGATTTGACCTTAGATGAAACTGTTTCTAAAATTTTAAAGGATGAATTAAAAACAAAAAGATATAATAGTAGTAATATAGAAAAGAGCATAAACAAATATTCATTTATGGGCAATGCTAGAAAACCATTTACTGTACTTGGATGGTTGTGTCCCAAAGGAATACCACAAACAGAAAGAGGTAAGTCTGGAAATACACAAGGAACTGCAGGATTTTTATTCTTTGAAAACAAAGATGGATATAATTTTAAAAGTGTAGATTCTTTATTTGATAGAAATAGACAGGCAAAGGAAACTTATAGTTATAGAGAAATTGTTCCTGGTCCAGCTGATTCACAATCAAATTTTAGAATAACCTCTCCTCCAGTTTTTAGTAAAAATGTTAATGTCTTAGATAATTTGAGAATTGGAATGTATTCAAGTATTAATTATTTTTTTGATACTAATACTAGAAAATTTTATGCTAATGTCTATAAGTTATCTGGGAGTTATGATATAATGAATCACTCTGGAAATGATGATTCTCCTGAAATACCAAATGGACTACAAGATAGTCCATCAAGATTGATGGTTAAGATGTTAGATAGTGGGCAAATGGATAAGAGTGGCAAACTGGAAAACCCAGATAAAAGAATGGAGTATCAGGCACAAAGTGTAACTAGATATAATTTATTATTCAGTCAGACATTAAATATAACTGTACCTTTAAATTTAAATTTAACTGTATCAGATGTAATCAATATTGAATTTGGACAAATAACAAAAGAAGATGATAGAAAAGGACTAAAAGATAAAAGTAAATCTGGTAAATACATTGTAAGCAAACTTAAGCATGTGTTTGCTGATAATAAAGGTCTTACTGGATTGGAGTTGGTAAGAGATTCTTATGGAGTAGCAAAATGAATTTTAAAACTTGTAAAATTTATTAAAAATAATGTTAATAGAACAATCTTTAATTAATCCTAATTTTATTGGAAGAGATTCTTTTAGATGGTTTGTTGGTATTGTAACCAAGTACAAGAATACCGAGAATGGATATAGAGCTAAAGTTAGAATTGTTGGACATCATCCTGATGAATCTTCAATAGTTAAAGATGAAGATCTTCCTTGGGCACATGTTCTAGTTCCATTAAGTATGGGTTCTGGAGAAGGTGGTTCTGGAGTAAGTTTTAATCCAAGAGGATCAGAGGCAGTCATTGGATTCTTCATGGATGGTGATGATGGACAACAACCAGTTATTATTGGTGCATTGTTTTCTGGAGCATCTATTGAACATCTAAATGGATTTGATCTAGGGACCAATGGGTTTAAACCATTTAAACCTGGAACTCAAATAGTAAATCCATCTAACATACCTACTGATGGAACTAAACCAAAGGACTCTGGTATCCCATTGCCAACTGGACAAACTCCAGATAAAAAGGAGAGTCAAAAACAAGCAGCAAGTAAGGAAGGAACTACACCAATAGTAACTACTGTTTCTACCTGTAAAACTGGAACTGATATAATATCCAAAATAGCACAAGCACTTAGGACACTTATTAAGGCATTGAATACCATTCAAAATGTTATTGATACTTATATAAATCCTGTTTTAAATTCTATTCAAAATATTCCAAATCTTATACAGGAGGTTGCAACAGCAATTGCAGATGGTCTATCTGATTTTGTAAAAATTATTAGAGATTTTATTATAGAAAAAATTTATAAGGGTCTTAGAGATATAATTGAAAGTCTTCTTCCTAAAGATTTAATTATTGCAAAAAAATTAGCAACAGATAAGATAGTTGATGGAATATGGTGTTCTTTTCAAAGTATCCTTAAGAAAATTACTAAATTTGTATTTGATTTTCTTGGGCAAATGGTTGGTAAAGTTGTTGCAATCCCTCTTTGTGCGGTTGAATCTTTTATTGGTAGTATGATGCAAACTATTTCCAATGAAATTAGTAATGCAATAGGACCAGCAATTCAAGAACTTAGTTCTGTTTTGGGTCAAGGAATTGGGCAAGTTGCTGGTATTGTTTCTCAGGCAATTGGTTATGCAAGAACTGTTCTTTCATTTTTTCAATGTGAAGATGCAAAATGCAAGGAAGAGTTTGATTATGAAATGAATAAAGGATTTATTCCAAAGGGAAATGTAAATTTCCAAAAAATTATAAGTTATTCTCCAGCACAAGGAGTAAGGAATTTATTTTCAGATGGATCCAAAGAATTTGAAAATTGGTTGGGTCAAAATAGTGGAGGCGATCCAAGTGATGATCTTCTTTCTTCATTGGGCGTAACTAAGGAACAGTTTGCTGCATATTCATCATGTGATGGAACTACTTTAAATTGTGGACTTCCTAAGGTCACCTTCTTTGGTGGATTTGGAGGAAGTGGTGGATCTGGTTCAGTTGTTGTTGATGTTCTTGGTCAAGTGATGGGAGTAAATCTTACTGATTTTGGATCAGGATATAGTACAGCACCTTATGTGTCATTTGATGATGCATGTAATACTGGTGGTGGAGCAAGGGGAACTGTAATTTTAAACAATGGGCAAATTGATAGTGTTTACATGTCTAGTAATGGTATGAAATATATTGGTCCAACTGGAGATCCATGTACCACTAATCCAATTGGTGATGATGGTGCAGAATACACTGCATATATTTCTGATGTTATTATCATCAATACTGGCGTTGGATATACTGAGGAAGATTTGATATATAACATCTATTGTGATACTGGAGTTGAAATTTATCCAACCATTGATTCTAGTGGTAGAATTATTGATGTTAAGATCATTAATGGTGGAATAATTAAGACAGTTCCTGAATTGGCAATAAATACTTTAGATGGATCTGGTGCTATTCTAGTTCCAATTCTTAAGTTTATAAAGGTTGGTGAACCACCAGCAGATTTAGAAAATTTGAAATTGATACAAAAAGTAATTCTTTGTGCTTATAAACAATGACAACTCCAATAAGACCAGAATCTAAAGAAAAGACTGGGTTTGTTATAAGTGATCCCCAGGATGGAACTCTTTTTATAGGAGAAGATATAATTCCAGGAAGAGTAAGACAAGTTGAACTACATTCATCTTCTGGTGCTCATGTAAAACTTTTTAAAGATGGTGGGTTTGAGTTGCATGGAAATCCATGTGATATATCTGATAATATTGATAGTAATGCTAGAGATGGTCTTAATATTAAATCTAGTGGTAAAAATCTTAGAATAGATGCTGGTAATGGAATATTGACGCTTGCAGCAAGAGAAATTAGATTTGAATCTTCTGCTGCAGATGAAGCATTTATTTTTAGATCAGCTCAAAATATCATTATTGAAGCTGGAGATAGTATTAGATTAAATGCCGCCAATATTGCAATTGGAGCTAGAAATAAATTAATTCTAGCATCAAAGGGTCCAATTTATATGAAAGGAAATGCTGGAGTCACTATCATAGAACCAAAAGCATCTTTAATTCCTACAAATTTGGGTGAATTTGTAGACAAATTAGTAGAAACATTAGTCTTTGGAGGTTTATAATGGCATATGTAAACACAGTAGATACTGAATCAATTCAAGCTGGACTTGCTGCTATTCCATCTATAGCAACTGTAGATTTATGGCCAAGTTTAGATCCAACAAAACCTTTTACTTTACAAACAACTGGTATTAATAATTTCACAGGAATCACAAACCAACTTGGGTTGTATTATAGGACAGGATCAGAACTTGGATTTGGAGCAAATTTTCAATTTGGAGTAGATACAACTCTTGGATTTATAACTGACATTGGATATACAACAGAAGTAGGAGGACACATTGAAGCAATTCCAAGTGCTTTTATGGCAGTTCCATTTAATCCAAACTCAGCAGTTCTTCATGATTTTTATGGGTTATTTAGAGTCAATGGTGCACCAGTTCTTACATCAGATGTAAAACTAAAGAAAAATATTGAACCATTAAAAAATTGTTTAGATAAAGTTCTTCAACTTCAGGGGGTGGAGTATGATAGAATTGATTATGAGGGGCATGAATTGGGACTAGTAGCACAAGAAGTTGAAAAAATTATACCTCAAGTAATTCATAATGGAGAATATAAATCAATTGCATATACCAGTCTAATCCCAGTATTAATTGAAGCAATTAAGGAACAGCAGCAACAGATAGAGAATATAACTGAGACAGTTAAACAACTGTCCACTCCTTGTCCAAAATGCTCTGGACTGTGTTATGATGTATAGGTAAGTAAGACTAGACCAACCAATGATGATCTCCAGAACTCAACTACAAGACCTAAATGAATTGCAAGATGATGTTGCTTCTCATTATGCAGATGAAAATCTTGTTAGTGGAGAAACCTATTGGACCTGTGTTTCTGCACATGCAGAGGCAAAACTTGCAGAAATTCGTGGAGAATTAAGTTACCAAAATTAAAATTGACTTTTAATTCCAAAAAAAGTCCCCAAAAAATTCTGGGTAAAAAATGCCAAAAACCAATTTTAGAAGAATTGTTGTAATGATGAATCTTTTAATATGTTCAAAACTGCATTACTATTTGCAATTTGAGCATTAATTTGTACTAATGATTGATTATATCCAAGTTGTTCTAATTGATATTTAACTCTTGCTGATTTTAGTGAGTTTACATTTGTGACATAAGAATTTCTTTGAGATGCTAATGTATTGATTTGTGATAATTTTGTATTGATTGCTGCAGATGCAATTCCACAAATTCCTATTCCACTATCAAACTCAAAGTAAGTTCCAATTGCAACTTGGGAAATAAAAGTTTCTGTTCCAATTCCTGAATTTGCAGTGGTAATAGTTCCAGTAGAAGTTCCAAAAACATTTGGGAAAGTAAAATTATAAGTTCTGTAACTAACTATATCTGCATATACTGTTGTGATTCCTGTGTTTATATCAACAACTGCAGGGCATCCATCAAAATTTGCTTGAGTTCCAATACCAACAATGTCTTGATATAAAACATATATACTTGAATTTATTCCTACAATTTCATTGTCTAATCCACTTATTGGAACATTAAAATTTGTGAGAGTTTCAGTTACTCCATTAATTTTAACAATTTCAGTCCCAGTATCAACTTCAAAACCTGCTATTACTTGATTAATTTGAATTAATTGTTTTTGGTCATCTTCTACTTTTTTTTCATACAGATCAATAAGCGCTTCAGTATTTGTACTAATTGCCATAAATCACAAAAGGTTAGTAATCCTATTTATTGATAAATAAGAAAGAAGAAAATATAGTAAGGATACTCTACAATGCCTTTAGCGAGACTAGAGAACTTTTTGAAAAATTTGAATGGAAATACCCTTTATGTAGATCCTAATGAATTAGATTCTACTGATTCTATTGAAAATAGGGGAAATTCAAGACTTAGACCCTTTAAAACAATTCAAAGGGCATTGATAGAGGCAGCAAGATTTGCTTATGTGCCTGGAGTAAATAACGACTTATTTGATCAGACCACAATTTTTATATCTTCTGGAACGCACTTTATTGATAATAGACCTGGATATTGGGTAGATGGTTCCAATGTAGTAAAAGATGTAAATGGTGCAACTAAAAATATTTCGGAATTTAATATTTCAAGTAATTTTGATCTTACTGATCCATCCAATCAACTTTATGTTTATAATAGTTTAGATGGTGGAGTTATTGTACCAAAAGGAACTTCTATAGTAGCACAAGATCTTAGAAAGACAAAGATAAGACCAAAATTTGTACCAAATCCAGTTGATGATAATATTGATCCAGCAGCTATTTTTAAATTAACTGGTGCTTGTTATATTTTTGGATTTACTATTTTTGATGCAGATCCTATAGGAAAGGCATATAATGGATATTCTAGTAATACAGTAACTCCTAATTTTTCTCATCATAAATTAACTGTATTTGAATATGCAGATGATGCAAATAATATTGTAAAAAATAACATTGATACTGGACATACTGATTTAGAAAATTATTATTATAAGTTAAGTCTGGGATTTGGTGCACAATCAGGAAGAAGCGTTATTGATGGATTTGGCAATCTTCAATCAAATGTAGATGAGAATAGAATTGTTGGTGAGTTGGGAACTGGTTCTATTGTTATAACTAGTGCTGTTTCTGGAAATGGAGTTTCTGGAACTGCAGTTATTACGATTCAGACTCAATCTCCTCACAATTTATCTCCATTTACTCCCATCATTATTTCTGGTTTGGGACAAAATGAGGGTCCTACAACTGAATTAGAATATAATGGAAATTTTATAGTTGCTCAAGTAGTTAGTGCTACTCAATTTACATATTTACTTTCTAATGTACCAACACAAACTCTTAATCCAAGTGTAATTGGAGCAACAGTAAAAGTTATTTCAGATACTGTATCTTCTGCATCTCCATATGTCTTCAATTGTAGTTTGAAGTCTGTTTATGGAATGAATGGTCTTCATGCAGATGGATCAAAAGCAAAGGGATTTAAGTCTATGGTTACTGCCCAGTTTACTGGGATTTCTTTGCAAAAAGATGATAGAGCATTTACTGAATATGATGAAGTTTCTGGTTCATATAAATTCCAAGATAATTTCGGCGTAGATAAATTTTTACATCAATCATCAAGTGCAAGATACAGACCTTCATGGGAAACTTTTCACATTAAGGCATCTAATGATTCATTTATTCAATGCGTGTCTATTTTTGCTATTGGTTATGCAAAACAATTTGTAACAGATACTGGTGGAGATCAATCAATCACAAACTCAAATAGTAATTTTGGACAAATTGCTTTATTTTCCTCTGATTATAAGAAGGATACTTTAGCAAAGGATAATCATGCTTATATTACTCATATTATTCAACCAAAAGATTTATCTCAAATTGAAAATAATATTACCTATGTTAAAATTAATTCATCTTTAACAACTACATTATCTGCTGCCAATCAAAAAACAAGAGTGTATTTTGATGGATATACAGATGTATTAACCCCCCCACCTAATAAAGTAAGAGGATATACTATTGGGGCAAAAGAAAATGATAAACTTCTCTATAAGACTGCAAATGTAGAGTATTCTATTCCAATTAATCCATCTTATAAGTTGGAATATAATGTAAGTTCAATTGATACATCAACAAATATAATAATTTTAGATGGTATTTCTGGAATTTCAACTGGTTGTAATGGAAAAATTATTGCCAAGAATGCGATTCTTCCAGATGGATTAGATTATAATAAACTTTATAGTGTTAGATTGACTGGTGGAAATGGGATTAGATTATACAACAATGTAACTAATGCAGAAAATGATGTTTTTCCAGTAGATATTAAGAATCAAATAGGAGTTTCTACTGGAAATTTAGTTTTTGTAAGTAGTATAAATGAAAAAAAAGTTGGGGATGTTGGTCATCCAATTCAATTTGACACTACTAATCAAAATTGGTATGTTGGAGTTAATTCTGTAGGATTGGGAGCAACATCTTTCTTTTCTACTCTTGCTGGCATAGGTCCTATATCATCTTTGGTTAAGAGAAAAATAGATAGTAGATCAAATACTGATAAAGCATATAGATTTAGATTCTTCATTCCAAAGGAAGCATCATCTGCATCTGATATTACTTCTGGATTTGCAATTCAAAGATCATCAAATTCATTAAGTTCATTGCTATATCAAGCAGAATCTGAAGAATTAATATCAAACTCAAATAATGAAATTTCTTTAATTAGGAATAAAGGTGCTATTATTGATGCTTGGTATGATACTGGAACTGTAACCATAGTTACAAGTAGACCTCACAATCTTAAAGTTGGAGATCATATACAAATTTATCAACTAAAGAGTTCATCTGAACCAAATCCTGTTGGGTTGGGAACTGGGTTTGGTTATAATGGCGGATTTACTGTAAATTCAGTGGTTAATGAACTTAGATTTACTTATACTATTACTAGAGATCCTGGAACAATTACAGTTGGAGTATCTACTACACAATCTTGGTTGACGGTAAGAGATTGTGCTCAAACATCTAATTATAGAATTCCACCTTATACCATATATGATGCAAACAGAAATGACCTTCCATATTTTGTACAGAAAACAATTCCTAATGATTATGTAATTTATGATGTAGATACTATTTCTAGGTATGATGAAGGAGTTAATGATGGAATTTATCATGCAACTGTGAATTTATTTAAAAATACTCCCACTGTTACTCCATTCAATACAAGTTCATATAAATTATCTCAAAGTATACAAAACCTTTATCCACAACTAGATTTAGATAATTCAAACCCAGACCCAGAAGGAACTATTAGTAAAGCATCAAGATCTCAAATAGGAATAGTAAATGTTAATGATGTAAAAAATAATACTACAAAAGAAATTGTATCATCATTTTTAAGAGATTTTAATTTAGGTCAAAATATTACTGGAATTACAACTTATCAAGACACAATAGTTGCAGGTGGAGTTGGAGTTTGTACTGCTACTACTTCAATAAATCATGGTTTTGGTGGAATTAAAAGATTAACAATTAGTTCTGGTGGATCTGCATTTTTAAATGGAACTTATTATGATATTCCTTTGTGTGGAGGAACTGGAGCAAATGCAACCGCAAACATAACTGTTTCTGGTAATATAGTAACTGGAATAACCATTCAAAACTTTGGATCTGGGTATACTGTTGGAGATGCTTTGACTCTTAGAGGTATACCAGGATCTCCAAATACTTCTACCGTGATAGTGGCAGAAGTAAAGCAATCTCCTTCTGATTTGGAAACTATTCAAATTCTTGGATGTACAAATTCAAGAAATAATGGCACATTTCTTATTAAATCTATAACATCAAATAAAATTACATATTATAATAATTTTGGATATCCAGAAACACCAGAACAAGGAGTAATTCTTCTTGGTGGTCCCGCATATCAAATAAGAGTAACTCCAGATGGAGCAGTTTATGATCCTGGAACTAATACTACAACTATTGTTACTCAGCAATCAAATAATTTTGCAGTTGGTAATAAAGTAATTTTTGATGATCAAATTGGACCAACTCCAAGTATTGGAATTTGCACTATTACTAATGTTATAGGGATTACTTCATTTACAGTTAGGGGTGATGCTTCTAGTGCAAATAGAGTTTATGGATTTGGACTATCATCAAATATTAAAAATACTGATTCAGAAAATGAAAATGTAGCATCAAGACATTTTGCAATTTATGGTGGATATAAAGCAAAAACAAATCAATCAGTTACTGTATCTGATAATAATTTTTTAATTACTGAAGTGTATGGAATACAGAAGGGCGACATGATTCAAGTTAACACCGAAATCATGTTAGTTACTAAAGTTTCTGGTGGTGAAATTTATGTTAGAAGAGGACAACTTGGAACTAAAGTTGTCCCTCATTTAGATCAAACTGCAATTAAGAGAATATCAATTGTCCCAGTTGAACTTAGAAGAAACTCAATTATTCGTGCATCAGGTCATACTTTTGAGTATGTTGGATTTGGTCCAGGAAATTACTCAACTGGTATGCCATCTAATCAGGACAAAATTCTTACTGATGAAGATATCTTAACATCTCAGTCATTATCCACTAAGGGTGGATTGGTAGTCTATACTGGAATGAATAGTAATGGTGAATTTTTTATTGGAAAAACTAAATTTGATGCAGTTACTGGATCTCAAACTCAAGTAGGAATTCCAACAGAAGATGAAGAATCTTCAGTTTCAACTTCCTTAAGCATTTTAGATGTTAATAGTTTGGTAGTAAATGATACTTTAGATGCCAGCACTGCATTTTCTGTTTTCAAAACAGTTACTGTAGAGGGTGAATCTGAGTTTGTTGGAGTAACAACATTTACAAGTACTCAAGCAGCAACTAGTACTACTGTAGCAGCAGTTATAGTTTCTGGAGGAGTTGCTATCGGTGATGATTTGATAGTTGGTAATGATGCTAAGATTGATAATATTACTGTGGGATTAACTTCTTCTACAACTATTGATACAGTAGCAAATAATCTTTATCTAAATTCTGCTGGAGGGACAGTTAATGTTACTGATAATTTAGGAGTCAGTGGTACTCTGGGAGTCACTGGTAACTCAACTCTTGGTGGTACTCTGGGAGTCACTGGCAACTCAACTCTTGGTGGTACTCTGGGAGTCACTGGTAATACTACTATTACTGGAAATTTAGTAGTTTCTAGTCCATCAACAATTAGTGGTAAGGGAACAATTCCTGTTGGTGGAATTATCATGTGGTCTGGAAGTATTGCCACTATTCCAACTGGATGGGCATTGTGTGATGGGACAAATTCAACACCAAATTTAAGAAATAGATTTGTTGTTTGTGCTGGAGATACATATGTAGTGGCAGCAACTGGTGGAACTGCAGATGCTGTTGTTGTTTCTCACTCACACACAACCTCAGTTAGTGGAAATACTGCAGTTACAAGTGTAACTGGCACTAATGCATATGGGGGTGGGGGTGGATTTGGACTTCAAAATGTTTCTACTGGTACTATTACACCTAGTGTTTCTGTTAATAGTGAAGGAGAATCTGGAACAAATAAAAACCTACCACCATACTATGCACTTGCTTATATTATGAGAACTTCTTGATTTGTTATAAATAAATCAAAAGGGGGATAGTGGAACCCAATGCCATCTCAAGAGAACTATTTTGTAGTTAGAACTGGTCTTGGTGTAGGAACACAAGCATTGTTTGCTGATTCCGTAACCAGAAGAGTTTCCATAGGTAAAACTACAGCAGATTATAATCTTGATGTAGTGGGAGATGCTAAAGTAGAGACATATCTTACAGTAGGAGATAGATTAGGTGTAAATGTACCAGGAACTCCTAATTTTGAAATAGATGTAAATGGGAAGGTATATGTAACTGATGGAATAGGTGTTAATGATGATCCTGGAAGTAATAAATTTAAAGTTAATGTTTTTGCACCAGAATCAGTAGTTATTACTGGTCTTGGATCCGTTGGTATTGGATCCACTGTTCCACAATATAACTTAGATGTTCTTCAGAATGCAAGAGTTCTTGGATTTACATCTTTAACTAATGCTTCTGCTGGATTTGCTACTATTGCAGTAGCAAAAATTTCAGTAGAAACTGTTGGTTTTTCTACAATTGGATTTGCAACTATAACTCATGAGATAGTTGGAGTTTCTACAGTAGAATATGCAAATACTTTGCAATCTAGAGTAGGTTTAACTACTATTGGTGTTGCTACAATTACTAATGAATTTGTAGGAATTTCTACTATTCAGTATGCTAATATAACAAATGCAACTGTTGGAATTGCAACCATTGGTATTGCTACAATTACTAATGAATTTGTAGGAATTTCTACTATTCAGTATGCTAATATAACAAATGCAACTGTTGGAATTGCAACCATTGGTATTGCTACAATTACACAACTGTTGGCTGGAATCGCAACAGTTGGATTTGCTACCATTACTGGTGCATATGTTGGAATTATTACTGCTGGCATTGCTACAATTACATCTGCTAGAATTGATACAGAAACAGTTGGAATTTCTACTATTGGAATAGCAACAATTTCACAACTGCTCTCTGGAATTGCAACAGTTGGATTTGCTTCAATTTCACAATCTTTACTTGGAATTACAACTGTTGGGACTGCAACTATTCAAAGTGAAACTGTAGTTACATCTGTAATTAACAACCTTCAAGTTCTTGGAATTACAACAACTGCAAATCTTGATGTTGGAATTGCTGGAACAATTATCAATGCATCAAGATTTACTACAGAAAATGTATATGGAACATTAGGAACTGATTTTGTAAAAACTATTAATCCTTTAGTTTCTATTGGATCTTCTTTAAGTCCTAGTAGAACTTTAGATGTTTATGGTGATGTTAAAATCAGAGGAGAAGTTGTTGATGTAGACAATAATGTAGGATTTGCTTATTCTGTTCTTTCATCTAAGTATAATATTCCTGGAAGATTTTTTGATGCTGCAAATACTTTAGTTAGAAATAAAGAATTTATTGCTAATGAAATTGTAGGATTTATTACTAGTACAGATGGACCATTTGGATATTATGGTCCTGATTTTAATTATGGACCAGTTGGTGTTGCCACTGGTAGAGCAAAGTGCAAGAGAGACATTGGTATAATTATTGATTCAATTGCATTTGATATTTCAAGAGGTGGAAATTCTAAATCAGTTGGAGCAGCACTATCATATTATAGTGGAGTAACATTACAATACTTAGATGATTCTGCTATTATACCAACTGGGTTTAGTACTGGATACGTAAAACAAGCAACTCTTGTTGGATTTAGTAGTATTTCAACTCTTGCTAGGTATGTAATTAATAATTCAAGACTTCCAAAGTCATATCAGACTCCACCTCTTGATGGTTTATATGGAGATGCAGCAAGATTAATTCGTGAAAATAAAGTTCTGATTGCTGAGGTTGCAGTTGGAAGAATGCTTGCTAACTTCCCTGGATTTGCAGTTCCTGGAGGAAATCAAAATTGTATTGATGATATTGTTGATGTTTTAGAAGCAATATCTTTTAATTTGGAATTAGGAGGAAATGATCAAGTTTATGATGCAGCAGAACTTTATGTTGAGAATGCATATCTTGCAGGAGAAGAATCTGAATCAATTTATGCATTTAATCAGGCAAGAGACATGGCAATTCAAGCCATGCGTAATCAAGCAATTACTCTTGGTGGACATACTCTTGAAGTTCAGTATGTAGATAATACTATAATTGGAGATATATCTGGAACTGCTGGATCTTATAATGCTGGTGATTGTGCTAACCAAGCATCTGCAATTACTACATTCTTCCAAATCATTACTGATGCTATTAGTTCTGATGCTTTGCCAAATATTAGAACAATTGCTGGTATTGCAAGTATTTCACAACTATTTGACTTTGAACTTCTTCCTGATGGAGATACAAATACAAATCCAAATGCATGTGCAAATGTATATTCTGCCATACATTCTTGTGTTGGTATTATTACTACAATTATTGGAACTGGATCAACAAGTGCACCAAAAATTAATAATCCAGTTGGAGAATTAACTTGGCAACCACCAGGAGCAAAGGTAGGGAATGAGTGGTTTGTTGCTAAGTATGGAAATGATAGTAATATTGGAGATACTCCAGGTGGGGCATTCCTGACTATTAAAAAAGCATGTTCAATTGCTCAACCAGGAGACACAGTTAAAGTATTTGCTGGATTGTATGTAGAAGATGGTCCAATTCAAGTTCCAGAAAGAGTTGCTGTGGTTGGAGAAGATTTAAGAAGAACTTTAGTATCAACTAGATCAATAACTGATTTGTATCATGTAAGGAGGGGTTGTTACATTGCTCAGCAATCTTTTATTGGACAAACAAATCCAAATGCAATGGTTTCATTTCCAACTCAAGGGTTAGGTTATGCAGATGGAACTGAAAAAAATTGGCAGTCACCATATGTACAAAACTGCACAAACTTTGTTCCAAATAGTGTTGGGATGAGGATTGATGGAAATAGAGCTGGTGGATTCAAGTCTATGGTTCTTGATGCTTATACTCAATATAATCAAGGTGGGATTGGTGTTTCTATTACTAATTTTGGATATGCTCAGTTAGTTTCATTATTTACAATTTGTTGTGATATTGCAGTTTATAATGACACAGGTGGCGTTTGTGACATGAATAATAGTAATGCCTCCTTTGGTAATTATGGATTGTGGGCAAATGGAACAACTCCTCTTCAATATGTTGGTATAGTAACAGTTACTCCAACTGGTGATAATATTGATAGTCTTGTTCTTAATGTTGGGGCAGGAAGAACTCAAGCATATGATGATGCAGTTGATCTTTTGAGGTCAAATGTAGACTTCTTAGCAAATGAAGTTGTTGGATTCGTGACTAGTACTGATGGACCTTATGGAGCTCTTGGAACTGCATTTGACTATGGTGGTGCAGTTAATGGAAGAGAAAAGTGTAAAAGAGATGCTAGAATTCTTGTTGAAACCTTTGCATTAGATATATTTCAACAAAGTAATATTAATTCCATAGATGCTGCTCTTGCCTATAGAGATTCTGTAAATTATAGCATTACTTATCTTGGGGATTCATCTCCATTGCCAGTTGGATTTAACACTGGATATGTTGCATTAGGAAAAATAAAAGCAACTGAACATCTTGCTGGAATTTCTAGTTATGTTATTCAAAACTTAAATCTACCAATATCATATCAAAGTGGAATTAATACTATTGCTCAATATAAAGACACAAATAAAAATGGATATAGTCCTACTATTGTGGGTATTATAACAGCAAGTGCTGGAATTATTACAAGTGTGATTGGTGTTGGAACTGGATCTATTCCAACAAGACAACTTCCAAGAGGACAAAGACCTTATGATGGTCAGGTTTCCTTTATTGACACTCAATATTTTACTGTAAATTCAATTAGAATTGATAATCCTGGATTTGGATATGAAGTTGGTGCACCTGTAGAAGTGTCAATTGGACTACCTGAACTTGGTGATGATGCTATTCCAGCAGAAGTTACTATTTTTGAAGATGGTATAAATCCAGATGGTACAGTTGGAGAAGTTACTATATTAGTTTCTGGTACTGGTTATGGTGTAACTGCACCAACAGTAATAATTTCACCCCCACCATCAGTTGGTCCTGGCATAGGAACAACAGCTACTGCTACTGCTATCATGGAGAAATTATTCTTCAATGTAGTTGCAGCAACTCCAGTAGATCCTACTGGAATTACAACAGTTACCTTTGATCAATTCATTACATATCCAGTATCTGCTGGTGCAACAGTAAATCTATTCCAGGCAAGTAAAATTATTGCTTCTGGTATCACATTTGAATATATAGGAACAGGAATAGACATTGTAAATGCAATTCCTTCCAAGGCTGCAGTTCCAATTGATGAAAATCAAATTGTTGCTACAAATGGTGGAAGAGTTCCTTTCACTAGCACTGACCAAGGAGGAAACTTTAGAATTAGTGAAGGTATTACAATCAATCAAAACACTGGTACTATCAGTGGAGCAGCATTCAGTAAGAGTCTTCAATCAGAAGTAACTCCACTCATCATTGCCCTAGGAGGAGGTTAACAATTAAATGGCACAACAACCATTAAATACATATAAAACAGTAACTGGCATTGTCAGCACTACTCAAAATACTGTAATTTATTCTACCAGGACTGGTTATACAAGCATTGTTCTATATGCTCAAGTTGCTAACACTGGATCTGGAATTGGCACAGTAACATTTTCACATAAAAGAACAAATAAAAGTCAAGCTGGAATTAGTACAGATCATAATGAATTGATTCACAAAGCTTTAGTTCCCCCAAATGATGCTCTTGTTCTTCTGGAAGGACGACTTGTTTTGGAAAGGACTGCATTAAAAACAGATGCAATTGTTATGAGTGGAATATCTACTTCCAATCCAAATCATCTTAAGTATACAGTAAGCATTCTGGAAACTCTTAATCAATAATGGCAAAATATCTTAGCAGAAGGGTAATAAAAACCCCACAATCTAGATTGACTTCAGATAGGTATGAATATCTTGGACTCAACCAGGCTGAACCAAATTTGGGAAATCCTGGAGATGTTAATCCTCCTATTGGAGTTCAATATATTCTTGTTTCTGTGGATACTGATCCTGGAAAAAGATATTGGATTACTCTTCCTTCTGGGGTAGTAGACAAAGGAATTACAGTTAGAGATGAAGGAACTATTGTAGGTACTGCAAATTCTATTACTCAATTGAATTTTGTTGGACCTGGAGTATCAGTTACTGGGTATTCTACAGAAGGTCTTGGTATTGCAACTGTCTCTATTTTTGCAGCAAATAATGTTAATGAACCTACTGATGCAGTAACAAGATATATTGGATTCACGACACAAAGATCTGGTGGAATTGTAACATCATTTGATATTGCACCAAATACTTTAGTTTTTATTCCAAGTAATCAAAGAGTTGGTATTGGTAGTACTATTCCAACTGTTGGTTTTGATGTTGGAGTAAGTACTACCAGAATTGCAGGAGATATTGCAGATAGATTTGGAAATGTAGGACAATATCCAAAAGTATTAACATCATTAGGACCAGGAGCAGGATTTACCTGGGCAGATGCAACTGGACCACTTGGACCTCAAGGACCTCAGGGATTTAGAGGACCTCAAGGAGTTCAGGGATTTCAGGGTGCACAAGGATTTCAAGGTCCACAAGGACCAATTGGACCTCAAGGACCTCAAGGATTCCAAGGACCTCAAGGATCTAGAGGACCTCAAGGTTTCCAAGGATTTCAAGGTGTTCAAGGTTCTGTTGGACCTCAGGGACCTCAAGGTTTTCAAGGTCCACAAGGTGTACAAGGACCTCAGGGAATGGGACCTCAGGGATTTAGAGGACCTCAGGGTGTACAAGGACCTCAAGGATTCCAAGGACCTCAGGGTGTACAAGGACCTCAAGGATTCCAAGGACCTCAGGGTGTACAAGGACCTCAAGGATTCCAAGGACCTCAAGGATTCCAAGGACCTCAAGGATTCCAAGGATTCCAAGGACCTCAAGGATTCCAAGGACCTCAAGGATTCCAAGGACCTCAGGGATTCCAAGGATTTCAAGGACCTCAGGGCGATAGAGGACCTCAGGGTGTACAAGGACCTCAGGGTGTACAAGGACCTCAGGGTACTACTGGAGGAGTTGGAGCACAAGGCACTACTGGTGCATTAGGACCACAAGGAAATCAAGGTAGGCAAGGTCCTCAAGGACCACAAGGTTTTCAAGGACCACAAGGTGAATTGGGACCTCAAGGACCAGTTGGACCTCAAGGTTCTCAAGGTTTTCAAGGACCTCAAGGCAATATTGGATCTCAAGGTCCTCAAGGATTTATAGGACCTCAAGGTTCTCAAGGATCTCAAGGACCTCAAGGATTTATAGGACCTCAAGGATTCCAAGGACCTCAGGGTATTGGACCTCAAGGACCTCAAGGTGTTAGAGGACCTCAGGGTACTCAAGGTCCTCAAGGATTTCAAGGACCTCAAGGTGTTCCTGGAACTTCAATTAATATTTTAGGAACATTTGCAACTGTTGGAGCATTACCTACTTGCGATGGAACTACAGTTGGAGATTCCTATATTGTAACTGCAGATGGTCATCTATATGTTTGTAATGGAACTACTTATGTGGATGCTGGATTTATTACTGGACCTCAAGGATTTCGAGGACCTCAAGGATTCCAAGGACCACAAGGATTCCAAGGACCACAAGGAGTTCAAGGACCTCAGGGTATTGGAGGACCTCAGGGTGCAATAGGACCTCAAGGTACTAGAGGACCACAAGGAGTTCAAGGACCTCAGGGCAATGGAGGACCTCAGGGTGCAATAGGACCTCAAGGTGTTCAAGGTGCTCAAGGCATTCAAGGTGGTTTTGGTCCTCAAGGAACAGGACCTCAAGGGTCTGCAGGAGTTCAAGGACCTCAAGGATTCCAAGGACCTCAAGGACCATTTGGACCTCAAGGTACTGTAGGACCTCAAGGTGTACAAGGACCTCAAGGATTCCAAGGACCTCAAGGATTTATAGGACCTCAGGGTGCAAGAGGACCTCAGGGTGCAACAGGAGAAAGAGGACCTCAGGGACCAGTTGGACCTCAAGGTTCTCAAGGATCTCCTGGATCTTCTGGGACACAGGGAACAGATGGAAATATTGGTCCACAAGGACCAAGAGGACCTCAAGGAAGTGCAGGAACTCCAGGTGCACAAGGTGCACAAGGAGTTCAAGGAACAAATGGAACTCAAGGTGGTGCAGGTGCACAAGGTGCACAAGGTGCACAAGGTTTTCAAGGAGTTCAAGGTGCTGGAGGACCTTCTAATGTAGTAGATTCCACTGAGACAACAACGAATTCTACATTTTATCCAGTATTTGTTGCTGGTACTGGTAACAATACACCAAGAATTAGAACAACTGCTACTGCATTTAGTTTTAATCCAGGAACAGGAGATCTTGTAGTTGGTGGTACAGTTACTGCATCTTCTGATGAAACTTTAAAAACAAATATTAAAACACTTGAAAATGCTTTGAGTAAAGTTTTAAGTCTTAGGGGAGTAGAATTTAATTATAAGGAACATGGTGGAAAATCTATTGGATTTATTGCTCAAGAAGTAGAAAAGGTTGTACCTGAACTTGTATCTTCACACTCAGATAAAAATGACACAACATTAAAAACAATAGCATATCAAAACTTTGTTGCTCTTCTTGTAGAAGCAATCAAAGAGTTGTCATTAAAGGTTGAAAAATTAGAAAATAAATAGTTAAAATGATATTGGATAATGGCAGTACCAGCAGTCAATTTAACAATAGAAAAAGGTGCAGACTTTAGTACTGCTCTTAAATTAAAAACTGATGGTGGCGCCATTAATTTGACAGGATATACTTTTTCATGCAAACTGAGAAAACATTCTGCTTCATCTACATATTATACTTTTAATGTAACTGCATTAGCTCCTTTAACATCTGGTGTGGTTAAATTAGAACTAAGTGATACTACTACATCTCAAATTCCTCCAGGTAGATACATTTGGGATTTGTTGATTACATATTCTGGAATTACAACTAAAGCAGTTAAAGGAACAGTAATAGTGGAGGGTAGTGCATCCTAATGGAAATAGAAGTTCAATTAAGTTCAACCTTAGAAGTGGAGGCTTTAGTTAACGTGGCTAATAGGTTAGAAGATTTAATAGATGTAGATGCTACTAATGTTAATGATAAGTATGTTATAATGTATGATTCAACTGCTCAAAAATATAAATTAGTGAATCCAGATGAAGTTTTAAATGCTTCTGCTGAAACAGAAACAATTCAACCAGGATTAGTTGGTTATGCAACAACATTCTTAAATAGATTAGATACTGATTTAGATAATAGAATTGATCTTGATGCTGGAACTTTCTGAGTATCTAAATAATAGTAAGATATAAGGAAGAAAAAAAAATGCCAGCACCAGTAATTCAAATTAAAAGGGGTGCATCTAGTGGTATTACATCATTTAAGGCAGGTGAACCAGCATTCACCACTGATACTTTTGACTTTTATATTGGGTTAGATAACACTCTGGCAAATAACAAGTATTTTGGTAGTTCCAGATACTGGACTAAAGAAACCTCTTCAAAAGGTAGTGGGGTTAATTTAGTTGAAGGAACTTCTAATGGCACTGAGTTCATTACTCTTGCATCTCCAGCATCAGTAGGTGCTGCTGTAACTTATACATTTCCTGCAGCACCAGTTGATGGACAGTTTTTAAAAACTAATGCTACAGGAACTCTATCTTGGAGTAATGATCTTGGTGGTATTAATTCTTCAGAAATTACTGTTGGAATTATAACAGTAACTAATTTAGCCAATGTAACTTCTACTACAGATTCATTAACTGTAGATACTGGTGCATTGATTATTGATGGTGGAGTTGGAATTGAAAAGAGTGTTAATATTGGTGGAAATTTAAATGTAGCTGGAGTTTCAACTTTTGTTGGAACTGCAACATTTAAAGGTGGTACAATTAATCTTGGAGATCAAGATACAGATGATATTAATGTTGCTGGTGAATTTATTTCAAATTTAGTTCCAAATGTAGATGTAACTTATGATATTGGAACTCCAAGTAAAAACTGGAGAACTGTATATGCTAGAAATTTAAATATTTCTGGTATATCTACTTTTTCTGGAAATTTAGACATTAATGCTTCTATAGATGTACAAAATCATATTAATGTATATGATTTGACTGTTACTGGAATTACTACAATTGGTGGAAGGATTGATGGTAATGGAACTTTAGAAATTGATGGTGATGTTACTTTTAATTCTGGTCAATTTATTACTGGTATTGCAACTTTCAATCAAGAAATTGATGCTAATGGCGATTTAAGTGTAGATGGAGTTTCTACATTATCTGGTAATTTAGTATCATCTGGATTTTCTACTTTTCAAAATGGAATTCAAGCAAATAGTTATCTAAATGTTTCTGGAAATACTGTATTAAGTAGTGCACTTGGTGTAACTGGAATTGCTACTTTTAGTAATAATGTAAATGTAACTGGTAGTGTAGATATTACTGGAAATCTTAGAGTTTCTGGTATTACTACCATTGGTGATGCCTCTGGTGATACTTTAACTGTAAAAGCAACAACTACATTTAATGAACCAATTGTTGGTACAATTGGCACAGCAACCAGAGCAGTAACTGTAGATACAACTTCTACATCATCTAATGCAGCATATTTTCCAACTTTTGTAGATTCTTCTTCTACTACATCTGGTGCAACAGTAAGAGTTGATTCTGGAATTTCATATAATCCAAGTACAAATGCTTTAACTGTTCCAACTCTCAATACTCAATTTATTAAAACCAGTGGTGGAATTGATGCCATTGAAATCACAGAGGCAACTGGAAATGTTGGTATATCAAGTAATCTGACCATTACTGGAAATCTTTATGTTCTTGGGTCAACAACAGAAGTCAATACACAAACATTAAAGGTTGAAGATTCTTTGATTGAGGTTGGATTAGTAAACAGCAGTGGATTACTTATTCCTCCAACTTCGGATTTAAATATTGATGTTGGTGTTATTTTCCATTGGTATGATTCTTCTGCTAGAAAAGCAGGTGTTTTCTGGGATGATAGTGCTAAGAGAATTGGAATTGGATCAGATATGTCAGAAGCCAATAGCATTATGACAGTATCTAAATATGCTGATATTGAAATTGGCGGACTTTGGGTGACTGATTGTGCAGGAACATCTCAGGTTATTTCTTGTTTTGAGTCAACAAGATCTCTTTTGAATATTACAATTGATGGTGGAGCATTTTAATGAATGATGTTGATTATCAATTTTTATTATCTTCATATCAACGAAAAGTTTCTGAATTAATAAATCAAAATATAGTATATGATGCAAAAATTAATTCTTTGGTATCTGTAATTACTGAATTGAATGAAAAAATTACAAAATTAGAAAATCAAAAACCCACAAGAAAGAAATTAGAAGAAGCTTCTAATGATTTTTGATAAATAAATAAAATCCAATATATATTGGAATTTATGGTAAATACCAGTATGAGGTTAGATGACACAACCTATAATTAAAATTAAAAGATCTTCAGTTAAAGGTAAAAGACCTACAACAACTGATCTTAATTTAGGAGAATTAGCTTTAAATACTTTTGATGCAGAAATCTATACTAAGAGAGATAGATTTTCTTTAACTGGTATTGCAACTGATATAGTTAGGATAGGTGCAGGTGCAACAGTCACAAATATCTTATATGTCACAAAAGATGGAAACGACAATAATACAGGACAAAAACTTGGAGATGCAAAAGCAACAATTGCAGGAGCAGTTGCAATTTCAACAACAGGAACTGTTATTAAAATTAGTGCTGGAACTTACATAGAAAATAATCCAATTACTATTCCAACTCAAGTTTCAATTGTTGGAGATAGTTTAAGGGAAGTTTCAGTATCTCCACAGAATGCAAATCAAGATTTGTTTTATGTTTCTAATGGAAATTATATTGCTGAGATGTCTTATACAGGAACTTTAGATTCTGGTAAGGCAATCTTTGCATTTAATCCTACTCAAATAGGATATTTTAATCAATCTCCTTATATACAAAACTGCACTAATTTTATTCCAAACAGCATTGGACTCAAAATTGATGGATCAAAGGCAATAGGACCAACAAAATCTATGGTTCTTGATTCTTATACTCAATATAATCAAGGTGGAATTGGAGCATCAATTACTAATGAAGGATATGCTCAGTTAGTTTCTATGTTTACTATTTGTGATGATATTGCAGTTTACTGTGGTTCTGGTTCTGCCTGTGATTTAACTAACTCTAATTCTTCTTTTGGTAATTATGGATTAGTTGCTGATGGTGTAGGTCCAAAGAAATATACTGGAATTATTACAACTGCTGCTTCTGCAAATTCTGATACTTTTGTTTTAAATTTAAATGTTCCAACATTAAATGTAACTAATGCAATTTATAATAATGTAACAGGACTGACTACTATTACTGTCAATTCTAATCATAATTTTAATGTGGGAATGGGAGTTTCAATCGCTGGACTTGGATTTACTTGTCCATCTGGACCTGGAACTATTAATTTCCCTTCTGGAAATAATGGATATGTTTTTGAGGTTTCTAATGTTAATTCCTCCACGTCTTTTGAGGTTTATGTAGGAGTATCTACACTTGCTCACACATATAATTCTGGGGGGACAGTTAAAATAAATGCAGTAAGACCTTTTGATGGTCAAGTAGTTTATTTTGATGATCTTTATTATACGGTTGGAAATGTAACTATAAGTGCTGGTGGAACTGGATATACTGGAAATGCAAATGTAACAATTGGTGCTCCAGAAACTCCTTGGGGTATTTCAGCAACTGCTGTTGCAGAAGTTGTAAATGGAACGGTTACAAATGTAGAAATGATTTCAAATGGAAGAGGATATAGTTCAACTCCACCAACAGTAACCTTTAGTGCTCCAGATGTTGGGATAAATACAGCAACAGGAACAGCAAATCTTGTCCCAACATATTATTCAATTTTAAGTTCCACACCAATATCCTCTGGCATTTGCACTATTGTAGTAAATGACAATCTTCCTTATGCAGTTGGACTCGGTTCCACTGTTCCATTTTTCAAACAAAGTAGAGTATTAGCATCTGGACATTCTCTTGAATATATTGGTTCTGGTACAGATATTAATAGTGCTCTTCCTAATCAAGGTGGAGTTCCAATTCAAGCAAATGAAACTGATATGAGAAATGGAGGTTTAGTTGTTTTTACAACTACTGATCAAACTGGTAATTTCAGAATTGGTGATGGAGTTGTAATCAATCAGCAAACTGGAACTATTTCTGGAACATTTTATAGTAAGAGTTTGTTCTCTACAATGACACCATTTATTCTAGCATTAGGAGGAGATTAAAAATGGCTTTAGCACTTAATGTTTTCAAAACAATCACTAAAATTGTTCCTACTAATGCAGTTGGAATTTATACAGCACCAGTTGGTTATACTGGAGTTGTATTATTGGCTCAAGTAGCAAATATTGGATCAAATTCTCAAGATATTACATTTTCTCATGAAAGAACAATAGTGGGTGTTGCAGTCACCACAAGACTTTTGAAACAATATCCAATATCTGCAAATGATACAGCTAATTTATTAGCAGGTAAGTTAGTTCTAGAATCTGGAGATAAATTGCTTCTTTCTGGTAGTAATGGAACAGATCTTGAGTTTATTGGAAGTGTTCTGGAGACCTTGAACTAATGGCTAAAAATTTGAGTGGAAGACAACAAAATATTAAAGTTGGTATTCAATCTTATACAGAAACTAAAACTGTAGCTGAATTTATTGGTAAAGTTGGTATTGGAACAACTAATGCCACTCAAAATTTAGATGTAGATGGAAATATAAGACTTAGGGGAAGATTATATGATCATGATAATCAATCAGGAGGATTGGGTCAAGTATTAACTTCAGTAGTCACTGGTGTTGATTGGGTTGATGCTGCTCCATCAAATGCTATTACTGGAATTACAATATATGATGAAGGTGAAATAGTAGGAACAGCTAATAGTATTTCTGCAATTAATTTTAAAGGAAGTTTTATTGCTGCTGCAGCATCTAGTGGATCTGGAATTGCAACCATTACATTATCTGAAGTTGTGGGACCTCAAGGTGTTGTAGGATCTCAAGGTGCTCAAGGATTCTTAGGACCTCAAGGACCTCAAGGTGCTCAAGGAGTTCAAGGTGCTGTTGGTGCTCAAGGTGCTGTAGGAGCTCAAGGTGCTGTAGGAGTTCAAGGTGCTCAAGGAGTTCAAGGTGCTGTTGGTGCTCAAGGATTTTTAGGACCTCAAGGTGCTGTTGGTGCTCAAGGTGCTACTGGTGCTCAAGGTGATACTGGTGCTCAAGGAGTTCAGGGTGCTGTTGGTGCTCAAGGTGCTCAAGGATTTTTAGGACCTCAAGGTGCTCAAGGAGT
>SXGQ01385900.1_pt1 | contig 46789 bp, 38 predicted proteins | sample 3178371 | NCBI WGS metagenome assembly SXGQ01 (sample SAMN11356859, study PRJNA531348) | freshwater metagenome | isolation source: freshwater sample F1-20 | place: China: Fuxian Lake, Yuxi | collected 2017-12-25 | reverse complement strand
GCCCGGCAGGCCGATGACGCGCTTGATCCAGTCCTCGTCGTTCGTCGGCGGTGCCTTGAACACCACCACGTCGCCGCGGGCCGGGGTCGAGGGGAACAGGCGGCCGGGAATGAGCGGCAGGCTCATCGGCAGCGAGTGGCGCGAATAGCCGTAGTTCCACTTGGTCACGAACAGATAGTCGCCGATCAGCGTGCGCGGCAGCATCGAGCCGGAGGGGATGACGAACGGCGACAGGATGAAACTGCGCACGACGAACACGATCGCCGCCAGCTTGACGAGGAAGATCAGCGTTTCCTGCCATTCGGGGCGCCGGGGGCGCGCCGCGGCGCGGGCGGTTCTGGATGCCATGGGTTCGACGTGCCGGGGTGTATTGCCCGCGTCAAGCGGTCAGGCGTTCGGGGATCGCCCCAGGAGGGGGAAAATGGTGCGCGACGCAGTCAAAAGCGAACCTGTCTGCGCGTCGTCTTCCCTGTTAAGCTGGGAAGATACAGCGAAGCATTGTGTTTCGTCGGCTATCGCACTCATATCCGGCAGGCCTAGAGCCGCAGGTTTCGGCCGTTCTCATCGGCCGTTCCCTGCACGAGGGAACAGGGAATAGAGTACGGTACAACTGGGATTGGCCGTGGCGGAGAAGAAAAAGACCAGTGAGTTGAAGGTCGATGTGAAGGCTTCGGTGATCCGATCGGCTGACGTTCGGGTACCATCTCTCCCGCCTGCTCTCCTGACAGAAATTGCCGACCTGCTAGAACTGCCAGATCAACAGCGAGCAGCGGCCCACTTTCGATTGAAATGGCTGGCAAGCAACTACTCCGTGTGGAAGTCATTGCTGGCCGATTCTCCTGTGCCCAGCCAGTCGAAGAAGCTGATTATCAAGATTCCCGCCAAACTCAATGATGCACTGAGCAATCTCGATCGCCTGCCACCCGAGCTTGCTGTTGCGCTCGACCTCGCTCTCGAAAAGCATCCTAATGCGAGCGCCAACCCGTCATCCCTGATCGGTGTCGCTGCCGCCATGAAGCAATTGCGAGATGCTGCGTCTTGGGTTGCTGATGGTTATAAGCCGCCCCCTGGAAGGCCGGCGAGCCACATCCTGGAGATGACTGTTGGAGCGCTGATGTTCCTTATGGAGTCGTGGACAGGAAATCGCGCCAAGGTTTCTCAAACCGATACCGGCGAATACAGTCCTCGACTGACGTCACCGGAAGCCAAGGCAATTGGAAGGTTGCTGCTTGCGACCGATCCAGAGCTCGAGCAGGTCACAATAGTCAACAAGATTGAGGTTATCGAGAGGCGCTATCGTGGAAAGCCGCTGCCGGCGAAGTATCGGCAGATGGCCATGATGGCAGCGGTCACGTCGGTGACCCCATTTTAAAGAGGTAAAACCCCACTTGTTTCGCACGAGTTTGTCCTTTCGATTTTGACCGCACCTGCTGTCATTGGAGTGCTCCACGTTGACGAAGGAGCACCACCAAATGAGCTATCTTGCCAATCACCCGCGCATCGAGATGGTGCCGCGGCTGTCAATCACCCCCAATCCGAATAACCCGCGCAAGCACAGCGACAAGCAGCTGCGCCAGATCGGCTCATCGTTGGATCGCTTTGGTTTTCTGGTTCCCATCGTCGTCGACGACGGCTCGCTGATCGTGGCGGGTGCCGGCCGCTGGGCCGCGGCAGGACTGCTCGGGATCGATGAGGTGCCGGTGATCCGCGCCAAGTTCGTGACCGAGGCCGACCGCCGGGCGTTCGCGCTGGCGGAGAACCGGCTGGGCGACCTGTCGGATTGGGACGACGCCAAGCTCAGCACCGAGCTCGCGTATCTCTACGAACAGGATTATGATCTCGAGCTCACCGGCTTTAGCGTCGGTGACCTCGACTTCGAGATCCAGACCGATGCGAAAGCGGCAGAGGCGCCTGTCGAGCTGCCAGACCCGAACGGTGTGGCAGTCAGCCGCGTCGGTGATCTTTGGAGGATCGGGCCTCACCGCCTCTATTGCGGCAGCTCGCAGCATGCCGAGAGCTTCGAGATGCTACTCGGCGATGATCGCGCGACGATGGTCTTCAGCGATCCCCCGTACAATGTGAAGATCGGCGGAAACGTGTCGGGCCTCGGCAAGGTCAAGCATCGCGAGTTCGTCGAAGCATCTGGCGACATGTCGCCCAGCGAGTTTACGACCTTTCTGCGGGCGGCGTTCCGCAACTGCGTCCGCTTCACCATCAGCGGCTCGATCCACTATCAATGTATGGATTGGCGCCACATCCGCGAGATGCTCGACGCGGCAGACGGGGTGTACACGTCGTTCAAACAGCTTGTTGTGTGGAACAAGGGCTCGGGCTCGATGGGCGCCTTCTACCGCTCCCAGCACGAGCTGGTCTTCGTGTTCAAGTCAGGCAACGATCCGCACATCAACACCTTCGGACTGGGTGACAAGGGCCGCTACCGCACGAATGTCTGGGACTATCCGGGCTGCAGCACGTTCGGGAAGGGCCGCGATCAGGATCTGACCGATCATCCGACGGTCAAGAATCTCGCCATGGTTATGGACGCGATCCTCGATTGCTCGCGGCGCAGCGATCTCATCCTCGATCCGTTCTGCGGCTCGGGCACGACGCTGCTCGCGGCGCACCGCGCCAAGCGCGTGGGTGCCGCGATCGAGCTGGATCCGCTGTTCGTCGATACCGCCTTGCGCCGCCTGGCTGAGGCCACCGGCCTTACCCCCGCGCTCGTGGACGGCCGCACGTTCGAGGAGGTCGCCGCCGACCGCAAAGCGGAGGAGCAGAACCATGGCTGAGCCGATCGATGATCCGGACGGCGGCGAGCCCGAAAAGGTTGGGTACGGCCGTCCGCCGCGCAAGCACCAGTTCCAGAAAGGCAAGTCCGGTAATCCGCGTGGGCGTCCGAAGGGCGCCAAGGGGCTGAAGGCAGAACTTCTTGCTGTCATCAACGAGCCGGTGACGATCACCGTCAATGGCAAGCCGAAGCGCATGCGAACGCTGAGCCTCGTGCTGAAATCGCTCGCGACCCAGGCTGCCAAGGGCAAAGTCGATGCCGCCGACAAGCTGTTGAAGCTCGTGATCGAAGCGTTCGGCCTCGAGGACGAGCGACCGGTGTCCAGGGAGCTGAGCGAGACCGATCGGCTGATCCTCTCGCAGTTCCTCGATGAGGACGGGGCGGCAATCAAGAAGACCACCGATGCCGCCTGAGCTGCTCGATCTGCACCTCGCTGATGATCCCCAAGCGATCATCAGCGATTTGATGCGGCGCGATTTCGTGTCGTTCCTGATCCGCGTCTTCCCGTACATCAGCGGCGGCGCTAAGCTAGAGCCGAACTGGCACCTCGATGCGATCGCCTTTCAGCTTGAGCGCGTGCGTAGCGGCGACACCCGTCGGCTGCTCGTCACCTTGCCGCCGCGTAACCTGAAATCGATCATGATTTCGGTCGCGTGGGTCGCCTGGCGCCTTGGGCTGGACCCGCGGCTCAACTTCGTGTGCGTGAGCTATTCGGCAGAGCTGGCGCTCAAGCACGCACGCGACTGCCGGACTGTGATGCAGTCGCCTTGGTATAAGCAGCTGTTTCCGCGCACCGTCATCTCGGCCAGCCGCTCAGCGGTGCATGACTTCCAGACCACCTCCGGCGGCGGACGGCTGGCGACCTCAATCGAGGGCACGCTGACGGGGCGCGGCGGCGATATCATCATCATCGACGACCCGATCAAACCGGACGATGCCATGTCGGACACCGTGCGGACCCGGGTCAACGACTGGTTCTTTACGACGCTCGCATCTCGCCTGAACGACAAACGTAGCGGGGCGATCATCACCGTCATGCAGCGTCTCCACCAGTATGACGTGGCGGGCATGTTGATGGAGACCGGTGAGTGGGACCAGTTGAGCCTTCCCGCTATCGCGACCGAGGACATTGACGTGCCGCTCACCCGCGGGCGGATCTACAGCCGAAGAACAGGCGAGGCGCTGCACCCGCGGCGCCACTCGGCGGGCGACCTCATGCGCGAGAAGCGCATGATCGGATCGTCGCTGTTCGCGGCGCAGTACCAGCAGGACCCTGTCCCGGCTGAGGGCAACATCGTAAAGGCCGAGTGGCTGAAGACCTATGACGCCGTCCCCGATGCGGGTCAGATCGTGCAAAGCTGGGATACCGCATCCAAGGACGGCCTGCTCAACGACTGGTCGGTTTGTATCACGGCTCGCAGATACAAGAACGACGTCTACATTCTCGATGTCTGGCGTCGGAAGGTCGAGTTCCCGGACCTGAAGCGCAATGCCATCCGCCTCGCGCGCGATCATCGGGCGAATGTCATGCTCGTCGAGGATCAGGCGAGCGGCACGCAGCTCTACCAGACCCTGCTCAACGAGGGCCCGCGCGGTGTTCCGCGGCCGCTGGCGCGCAAGCCGGAAGCCGACAAGAAGACGCGGCTCGCGGGTGTCAGCGCGATGATCGAGGCGGGACAGCTACTTCTGCCCCGAGAGGCAGCCTGGCTCGCGGAATTCAAGCAGGAGCTGCTCGCTTTTCCATCGGGGAGACATGACGACCAGGTGGACGCCTTGTCCCAGCTTCTCATCTGGGTGGGACTTCAGCAGCGCTGGGATGATCTGCAACCGCTTGGTGGTGCACCGGTGCTCTTTGTAGAGGGCGAAGTTTGGTCCGACGCCGACAATGTCTACGGTGCGATGGATGATCCTTGGTAAGCTTGGTTCACCCGTGCCGCTGCGGTGTTGCAAGGTCGGCTGGAAGACCACCGATCTGTCGGTTGTCCTCCATCACCCACCTTTCGTTGGACTCGCGTCAATTGTGATTCAGGCCGAAATCGCGCGTGTGAAGCCGGGCCTTCCAGCTTGCCTCAAGCGCGACGACAGCGCTGACGTCCAGATCGGGTGAGGTCCGCTCTAGAATGCTGAAGCGCAAGTTGGCGAAGCTGGAGGCCCGAAGCCCGCGATTGCCACCGTGGCCGGTGTTGGCATAGTCTTGCCAGCGACCAAGGATGTTCTCCTCGCCAGCGGCAGAGCCGACATAGCCCGAACGACGCTCGCTATCATAGATAAAGTAGATGCCTCGCCACTGCGCGAGCGTCGCTCGCCACGATGCCGGTAGGGCCTGAAGCTCGGTCCAGTCGAGCACGAGATCTTGCCACGCGGGGATGGCGCGGATGAAGCGGCTTTCGAGCGTGATTGCGCTGACCGGGAACGCCCCGCGCGCCGCCCAGCGCCACCATTGTTGATATGGCTTGGGCCAGGTAACCACCAAACGGCCGATCCAATCCGCATAGATATCCAGCCTCTCGAGCTCGAAGGCGAGGCAGTCGGGCATGTCGGGCGTTCTTCCGCTCATGCCGAGCGCCTCAAGCTCGCTATTGCCCGGAAAGCGCTGATAACCGTCGTAGTCCAGCGTTTCCCACTCGCCGATGCGATAGATGCCGGCGAATGTCGCGCTAGCCGCTTCCTGTCCGACGAACGACGCGACATAGCGGGCCCGTGTCATCGCCTGTTCGAGTGTCTTCCACTGAATGCGTTGATAGGCGAGGAAAAGGTCGGGCCGCTCGCTGACCAGCCACGGCATGACCTTCTTGAGCGCTTTCTCCATCGGCACGTGGCGGACTGCCAACACCTCAGCAGGATCGAGACCCCCGAGTTCGAGAAGGTTCTTTAGCTCGAGCATCGATGGGCGGTGCAATACATACTATAGTAGATAAACCACGCGCCGCCCGAGCGCCAATGATTTGCGCATGGATATGCGCAAGCTGGTCGGCCAGAACGTTCGCCGCCTCAGGCTTGCTCGCAACCTTACCCAAGAGCAGTTCGCTGAGATCTCCGGCTTCTCGCAGCAGTATCTTTCCGATCTCGAGCGTGGCCGTAGGAACCCGACGGTCGTATCGCTTTACGAGTTAGCATCGGCGCTATCCGCCAGCCCGGTCGATCTGCTGCACGAGGAGTCGAATTTCGAGGGGGAGGGGCGTGGTTAACAGCGCTTCCCTGTGCTTCGGATCCCTAGGGTCCGCCCCGAAACTGCTGGACAGCCCGGGTCTCTGTGCAGGACCTGCCGTTTGGGGTGGAAAGTCACCAGTCCGCTTTCGGGCCGCGATCGTTGGTATGCGGCCGCTCGTTCATGAAGCCGCCGCCGGCCGTTCGAACGTCCGATGAGGGTGGAGAGCGGCACAGCCGCTTTCGGGTGCGCGGGCGGTGACAGCGGTCATTCGTTCATGGAGGGCGTGGCGGCAGCTCTCGACCAGCTCAAGACTTTCAGCGTCGTTGACCTGAGCGGCGGCTCTTCCTGACATCCGCCATTCGTATTTCGCAAACCAGCCGATCGGCTTTGCGCTTCATTCTCGGACATTCCAGCTTCAAACCAGAACGCCTAAAAGTGGTCGTTCGTCCATGATCGTGGTGATGACCGCTCCGCTCACAAAAGGGGGCGTTTTCCTTGCGACGATCGGCGCCGCCAATAGCCGACGTTCCTTTTCTAATCAGTCACGGCGGCGAACCTTCGTGGCTTGCGCGCTGGCCCCCGCGCTTGCTTGCCTTAAAGTGGCGCGATGCTGGATTTCGGCCCCCATCACGATCATTGGCAGCTCCTCACGCCCCAGAATCTGGCGGCGCGGCGGCTTTGGGGCTGGGGCTATTCCATCCAGCAGCAGGTGAGCGCCGGGGAGCCGCGGCCGCGGGACGCCGGCAAGCTGCTGATCGCTTCGGACTTCGGCGGCGAGCATGCGGGCTCCAGTCACCTCGTCTATTGCTATCTCGTAATCCGGGGCGGGTTTGCCAACTGGTCCGAGGTAATACGGGAAGCGCGCGCCGAATTCCTGCGCGATGGCCGGACGATGTCCTACAAGAAGCTCGGCGACCCGATGCGCCAGCAGGCTTTGATATCCTTCCTGACCGCCGCCGCCAACCTTGATGGCCATCTAGTTGCAGTCGCAGTCGACAAGAAGAAGAAATGGCTGTCGACGGCGCCAGACGTGGCCGACGAGTTTCGTCAGTCGCTCGGCTTGAGGGCCAACTGGAATCCGCGCGCCTTCGAAGCGATGGCGCGCAAAGTTCATCTTGCCGGGATCCTGATCTCGCTTTGGGCGCGTCCTTATACTAATGTCACCTGGATTACCGACGAGGATGCATTCGTCGCCAACGAGGCCCGACATTACGACGCCTTGCTGGCGGCTGCACGCTTTTCGTCTTTCTACTCGCCATTTCCGATGGGCGTCTATCGATTGAACACGACCGGCCAAAACCCGGAGTTCCGGGACTATGAGGATCTGTGCGCCATCCCAGATCTTGCCGCCGGCATGCTTTCGGAGATTTCGACCCGGCTGAGCAAGGTGGCGGTTTGGGAGGATCGCATGCGGCGCGTGCTAGACGGCGCCCTGCCCACCAAGACCGAGATCATCGCCGACTGGTTCTGGGACGTAAATATGCCGCTCCGAAAATCGCTGGTATCTATTGATGTCGAGGGCGGGCGCTACGGTGTCCGCAAGATCTGGATGGTCGAAGCTCCAGAAGACACCACCTCCGGGGAGACGTCTACCAGCCCAGACGGCTGACCATCGAGCGCTCGCGTGGGAGGATCAACACTTCCACTCTGGTACATCGATGCCGTCGGGGGCGCCCACCCCATCAGCTTTGCGCCACCATATCGGCCGTTGGAGACCGAAGTGGCAAGATCCTGAAAGCCGTCGTCCCTTCATCCGGCGGCAATCGGGGTCAGGGACGATAGACGGTGGGACTTTGCTGCCGTTTCCAAGCGAAGCGTCGACTGGGTGAGCGTGCCGCACACTCGCTAAATTGAACATCCGAGTAGCGGGGCCGATATTTCCGGAGACCGTCTTTGCGCGAGTTTGGATACGGGTTAGGCGGCCCGCTGATCGAAAATTGAGAACAAACCCGGTTGCCGGGAAAGCGATATCTCGTCGTCCCAAGTGAATTGCCTCACCGAGCGCCGCAATGCACCGTCAGGGGCCTTTATCACGACATCCTTTGCGGCACGGAGCTCTACGAGCGCAGCATCGACGATGCTCGCTACGACCGGAGCCTCGTTGCAGTGGGAGGCGAACAGCAGCTTCTTCGTGAGCGGGCCGTGGCCCGCGACCGCCCGGGCGTGAAGCATCCTGGCCAGCTGCTCAACGACCGCCGCTTCGGAACGGGTGCGAGCGTTGTCGTTGAACCCGAATTCGAGCATGTCGGCGCGCACGTCCTGCCCCGGCACGAAGCCCAGCGAGTTGAAGCCGGCCCGGCCGAAGTGCTCGAAGGTGTTCTCCATCATCCAGTGGATCTTCCCCATCTCCTCGCGGGCTTGGTGATGCTTGGAGAGATGCAGTAGCCAGTAGTCCCGGTTCGACGTGCCATCGGGGTGGATGAAGAAGGGGGTGTAGTAATCGGCGCCGGTATTGCGCTGGATGTGCTCGTAGAGCGTGTTCTGAATGAAACGCTTCCAACCGCGCATCTGCTTCATCTCGAGCATGTCGCGAACGTCGCTGCGGTTGAGGTCGATGGCGGCCAGCCCGGCGGTGTCGATCATGCGGTCGTTGAGCAGGTTGACCAAATGGTCGACCATGAAAGTCAGGACCACCTCGGGGTTCTGCAGCTGCGCCATGATCTTCCGGATCGTCTCGAAGGTGACGGCGCTCCAGCCGTACTGATCGAGGAAGAAGAGCGAGCGGTGCGCTCTGCCCTTGGACTTGATGCGTGCGATGATGTCGCCGGCAGCCTCCTCGAACTTCGACCCGACGATGTGGATGTCGCGGCCGATACGCGCCCTGTGTCCCTCCTGTCGGAGCAGTTCGTGAAGAAACTCGATGTGCCTAGGATTGGCGTCGACGAAGACGAAGTCAACGTTGATGGCGATCCCGCGCGTGCGCGCGGCGGCAATCTCCGCCTGGACCCGCTGGACAGACGCGAGCATTCGAAGAGGTGATCCGTCCACCTCCACTCCGTCGAGAGTATATCGGCCGCCGCCGCAGAAGCCGTCGATTATAGTCAAATTCAGCGCACGGGTGAGATGGCTCTTCGTCAGCGTCCTGATGTAAGCCTCGACATAGCGGTCGAAGATCTCGTGCTTCGCGACACTATGCCGGCCGAGCGTCGGGAGCTCACCGCCAAGGATCCAGTCGTAGCCGAGCCCGTTCGCCATCTGTCGATTGCCCCCGCGGGAAATACTCCGTTGGTTGCAGCATATGAATTGCGTTTGAATCGCCTGTCCAGCCGAAAGCGACTCTGCTTGCTGGAGTTTCGCTTGATTAGGACGCAAATCCGTTGCGCGGCGAATCGTGATATGCGAGATTCATGATTCGTTCTAGGTTGGGGCGGATGACGATGGCGGATGGCAGCGCGATAGAGTGGACGGATGCGACGTGGAACCCGGTCACGGGTTGCACGAAGATCACGGCTGGGTGCGACAACTGCTACGCGGAGAGGTTCTCGGAGCGCTGGCGCGGCGTGCCCGGACATCCGTTCGAGAACGGGTTCGACCTCACGCTCCGTCCGGAGAGGTTGGCGCAGCCGCTGGCATGGAAGCGGCCGCGGATGATCTTCGTGAACTCGATGAGCGACCTGTTCCACAAGAAGGTGCCGCGCACCTTCATCGACAGTGTCTTCGACACGATGGAGAAGGCGGACTGGCACGTCTTCCAGGTGCTCACCAAGCGCAGTTCGGTGATGCGCGACTATCTGAAGCGTCGCTATCGCGACGTCGCGCCGCCGGCCCACATCTGGCTCGGTGTCTCAGTGGAGAATTTGCGCTCCCGGGCGCGCATCGAGCATCTCCGCCAAGCGCCCGCGGGCGTCCGATTCCTTTCCGTCGAGCCGCTGATCGGCTCGGTCGGGCAGGTCGACCTGTCGGGCATCCACTGGGTCATCGCGGGCGGCGAGAGCGGTCCCGGCGCCCGGCCGATGGCGATCGAATGGGCGCGCGAGATCCGCGACATGTGCGCTGCGCAGGGTGTCGCCTTCTTCTTCAAGCAGTGGGGCGGGATCCGCCCGAAGACGGGTGGGCGCGATCTCGACGGTCGGGAGTGGAACGAGCTTCCGGTCGCCATCGCCTCACGGGCCGCCTGATGAGGCCCGATCTCGCCAACTACGCTGGCCGTGAGCAGGCATACGTCAAGCACCACTTCCTCGCCGACTATGTCGAGCGGCTCGTCTTCAAGGTGGCCAGCGCATATCAGGAGGTCGTCTACGTCGACGGCTTCTCGGGGCCTTGGGAGGATCAGGGCGAGAACTTCAAGGACACCTCATTCGGCATCGCGCTGGAGGCCCTTCGGCGGGCGAAGGAGGCTTGGGCCAAGCTCGGCCGTACCGACGTGCGCATGACGGCGCTGCTCGTCGAACGGGATGCGGCGGCGTATGCGCGCCTCCAGGAGGTCATCCCGCTATATCCGGATATCGCGATCAAGACCTTCAACGGCGATTTCGTCCAGGCGCTTCCAGACCTTCTGCGCGCCATTCCGCAGCGGGCGTTCTCGTTCGTGCTGATGGATCCCAAGGGCTGGAAGATCGACATGGAGGCGGTCGCCCCCCTCCTGCGTCGCCAGAATTCCGAGGTCGTGTTCAACTTCATGTTCACGATGATCAACTGGTCGGCTTCGATGAGCAGCCCGGCGATCCAGGCCGGTCTCGACGCCCTTATGCCGGGCACCGACTGGAAGGGGCGCCTCGGGGCGGTGGCGTTAGACGGCGAGGATGCGGCGGAGGCGCGCAAGGAGATCCTCGTTTCGTGCATCAACGAGGTCATCGGGGCTCTCGGCAATTTTCCCTACGTCATGGAGACGCCGGTCCTGTTCCCCCTGAAGGACAGGACCTACTATTCGCTGATCTACGCAACGCGCAGCACCAAGGGCGTCGAGGTGTTCCGGGACTGCCAGCACGATGCCCTGAAGGCGCAAGACGTGGTGCGTGCGGCGTTGCAGACCAGCAGGCGCGACGAGGCCTTCGGCACGACGGACATGTTCGGTCCCTCTCTGGGCGGCAACGAGTTCGCGGCCCGTTGGATGGCGAAGCAAGAGGCGGGAGCGGTGTCGGCGGTGTTGGACATCGTGCCGGCCGACCCCGCCGTCATCACCTACGGGAAGCTGTGGCCGCAGATCCTTGCGAAGCATGGCGTCCGAAAGGTGAAGCTCGGAAGGTTGGCGGCGGAACTGAAAGCGCAGGGTCGGATCCGCTTTCTCGACTGGGCGCCGAGGAAGCAGGTTCCGGACGAGAGCTACCGGGTCACTCGCTGAGCCGCCGCCACGTCCGGTCCGTCGTCGCTAGAACTCCGCTCAGAATAGCGCGGTCAGCGCGTGCATCCAAACGGTCAGCGTGTGCTGAATGGCGTCGACGAGATGGTGCAGCATCGGCGTCTGCTGCCAGACATGCTCGCCGGCGCCCTTTCCCAAGCCTCCGAGGGCGCCGAGCGCCAGAGCTCCGGTGGTCACCTTGCCCCATCTCCCGAGCGTGGAGGATAGCTTCGACAGTCGGGTTTGCGCCAATTGGATTGTCGCGGGGTCTGCGGTCGTGATCGCGTTCGGCTTAGCGGCCTGCGCGCGCAATTCGTCGAGACTTGCCCGGATCTCCCCGATCTCCAGATCGGTGAGGGTGAGCCGATGCTCCTCTGGGGGCTGGTTGTGTCCGATTTGAGGCTGCAGGTCCGCGAACTGGGCGAGTATGTGATCGAGCGCATCGATCTGCGCAGGCAGCCGACTGAGCAGAACCGGAAGATCCGGCTCGTCGTCTTCGGGGGGCTCCTTGTCGGGCTCGTGACGCAGCCCGTAGTCGATGTCTTTGAGGATGGTGTGGGGACCGATCTCGGTTTCGGTCATGTTCTCGATTCCGACTGGATATTCCCAGAGGCCCCAGGTCAACGTGCCTAGCTCCGGATGCTCCAGTTCCGCCTGGTGATGGATCTCGAGGCCCATGTTCCGTTCGTCGGCGCCGATCTCCTCGAAGTCGAGCTCGTCGGCATCGATCTCGAACACCTCGCCGGTGTCGGCATGCTGGATGCGTGCGGTGCCGGATGCGACGACGTAGGTCATGCCGCCTTGCTGCCGCAGGGCGCTGGTCAGGACAAGGCCCGTAATCGCAGGCTGCTAAGGTGCTATTTGCTGCGCACTTGCGGAGAGGCGAAGCATTTCATCTGAGGTGAGTGCCAAGTCGGCGGCCATGATGGCCGTCCTGACCTGTTCCGGACTTCGCGCGCCGGGGATGGGCACGACGTTACTGCCGGCATGAAGTGTCCATGCCAGGGCGATGGCCGTCCGCGATGTCGCATGCTTCGCGGCGATCTCGTCCACGACGGCAAGACGCTCCAAGTTCGCCTTCTCGGCATCGTTTTGGAACTGGGGCATCCGTTCGCGGAGGTCGCCCGGCATCGATACCTTCCCGAAGCTGCCGGTGAGCAGCCCGCGTCCCAGCGGAGCATACGCCATGAACATCGCACCGGCTTGATCGAGGATCGCGGGCTCGTTCTGCCGCTCCGGACTCGCCAGGGAGAGTTCGTTCTGCATCGCCGCCACGGGAATGGTCCGTGCGAACTCTTCCGCGCGCTCCGGCGTGCTTCCCGAGAGACCGAATGTCGCGATCTTGCCTTCGTGCATCAGATCGGCTGCGACACTGGCGACGACTGCATCGTCTGTCCTCGGATCGGGTCGATGTTGGAGAAGGAGGTCGATCCGCTCCCTGCGAAGTCTCCGCAGCGATGCGTCCACGGATGCGCGCATCGCGTCGGGGCTGCTGTCGCGGACAAGGGCGCCATCGCCGCCTGTGGATAGTCCGAACTTCGTTACGACGAAGACGTCGTCGCGGTCCCCGATCGTCCGCCCCAGCAGATCCTCATTGGCGCCGTCGGCATAGAGCGCTGCGGTGTCGAAGAGCATTATTCCCATGTCGAGCGCTGCGTGGATGGTGTCCTGAGCCACATTCCGGTCGATGGCGCCGTAGATGCCGGTGAGCGCCATGCAGCCCAGGCCGATTCTGGCAGTGCTGGCTGCTAATGTAGCCACGTCGGCGCCTTTGCCGTTCGGACTCAATCGCCGCTCCGATGCCGTTCCGCGAACGATATCGCGAGTGCGAGGGCGTCGTCTGCATCGTTTGCCCCGAGCGCCTTGGCATGCGGCGCGATCCGGCTCAGGATGCGGGAGACAGCGACGCCTGCCGCGATGCGGAACTCGTGATCGTCGTCGCGGCCGGGGCCTATGGGAATGTCCTGGTCCAGCTGAGTCACGAACGTGAGGTCGTACTCGCCCATCCAGCCTGTACAGATGGCCTCAAGACGCTCCAGGCGTCCGGGCGTCAGGCTTCGGCCGGTCACCTCGAGCGCGGCGACGAGATAGCCCAGCGCGTCAGGCACCGGCCTGTCGACGAGGATGACGTCGGCGGAGAGTGAGGCCACCGTCTCCAGTCGGATCGCCTCTGCCATGATCCATGCGGTGCTTTCGAAGGTGTGATCCCTGAGGATGGGAAAGCCGAGATTACGGGCGTTGACCGCGCTGTCGTGGACGTATCTGGGCGAGAATTCCCGGCGGGCGAGTTCGTCCTCAAGCCGGCGCAGGAAGGTCGTCTTTCCCGTCGAGTGCGTGCCGGCGACGGCGATCTTGCATGGGCGTGATGTCAAAGGAGCGAGCCCTGCTGGACGCGGAGGATGTCGGCGTCATCCATGACGGCCTGGCGCTCGGCTTTGGACAGCGGTGCGAGGAGATGTTCGAGCAGGATTGCTGAGAGGGCTGCGTCGAACGGGGCGGAGTGGGAGCCTCCGCCCGTCGCGGCGCCTGCCGCATCGAGCAGGCCGAGCGTGCTGCCGAGGTGCTCCAGCCCGTGCTTCTTCTCGTTGGGCAGCAGCCGACGCGCGATGCGGAGCGTATCGAAGGCAGCCGAAGGTCGCCAGTCCTCCATCGCCCGCCCGATGATCTCCAGTTCGACGCGGACGTTGTGTCCGACGATGGGGGCATCCTCCAGCCATTCGAGAACGTCGTCGATGACGTCCTCGATCTCCGGTGCGTCAGCGACGTCGCGCTCCCAGATCCCGTGGATCCGCGACACGATCGGGGTGATCCCGCCCTTCGGCTTGAAGCGCCAGTGCTTGTGGCGGCCGGTCAGTTGCAGGCCCTCCATCTCGACGATGGCGAGTTCGACGATTTCGGCGGGCGATCCGCCGTTGCCCTCGACGTCGACCGCCCACATGCGCTGGTTCATTCCCAGCCCTCCTCGGCGCGTCCATGCCGCCCCGGCAGGTGGGGGTGCGACCTGTCGTGCACCTGGAAGCCGGTGGCGTGCTGGATGAAGTAGCGCTGCTGCTCAGTGCTGTCGTCGACGAGGATGCGCCCGTTCGCGATCTCGATCGTTCCGGTGGCGATCCCGGCTTCGCCCGCTAGAGCGGCGATCAGCTCTCGCGACGGTTCGGCGTGTGCGGCCGCGCAGATGTCGACCTGTCCGGCCGGACAGATGTCGCAGATGCTCTCGATCCCGAGGTGGCCGTTGTAGTCGGCCATGCCGTGCGCATAGGCCACGGCGCACGACGTCTTCCGGAAGATCGGCTGATCGCCGAACGCGCCGAGGATACTCCGCTCGACGAGGCGCGGCATGATCTTGCGCCTGGGCGCGCTGTCGTAGAGGTCGGGCACACCGATCGAACGCATGTGCGCCCTGATCTGGTCCCGGTGGAAGAGGCCGGTGAATACAGTGGCATCGGCAAGCCGGGCGAGCTTGCGGGCCCGTCCGATCACTTCATCGCCGTCGTTGATGCCGGCGATGATCGGGCGCCAGTATAGGATCCGCTTCGTCCTAACCGCGTGAACGGCGAGGGTCGCGAGCGACTTCTCCGCGACAGTGCCGTCTATCGGCTCGATGCGATCGTCGCCGATGCCCGACCAGGTAACAAGGACGGTCAGCTTGAGGCTGGTGAGGCGCTCCATGCGCTCGACGTCCTCGCGATCGACCCGCCACCGGCTGATGACCAGTACGGGGTTTGTCAGGCCCTGGCTGTCGAGAAGCTCGAGCGTCCCGTGGAGATGTTCCTTGACGCGCGGGAGGAAGGGATCCGTCGCCCTATTGAAGATCTGGATCGGCGTTCGATGCGGTCGGAACGCCCAGTGAGTTGTGAGGGCGGCGACCGCAGCCTCATCGTCCATGACGAGGTGCGGCCTCTTCATGTCATAGTTGTCGAATAGGTGACGTATGCAATATGCACAGTCCAGCGGGCAGCCGACCACATGATTGAGGCTCAGGCCCGACTTTCGATACTCGACCACTTGGCGCAGTGTCGCCGGCAAATCCGCCGGCGCCATCCGCAACGCTTCTACGTTCAGTGACATTAGTCTCATCACCTCACTCGCGTCAGGTATCCTACGCGATCAATTGAAAATCATACAGGCGACGGATTGTATCGCGAAGCGAATTCGGAACTTGCGAAATAGTTTTTCGTGATCGAACGGCGGCTTCCAACGTTCTTTGCCCCAAAGTCGCCAGTCGCCTGACGGCCCATTCCCGGCCGTAGCGTCTCCCTAAACGAACGTCCGCGTCCGGGAAGCGGCAGAGGCGGCGTGAACGTCCGCAACTGGGTCACGGGAGGCGCGGCAGCTTGCGACCAAAACTGGTCATGTCGCGGCTGATGCTTGGACGGCTGCTTGCAATCAAAGCGGTCAGTGCGCTTCCTTTAGCCTCACCGTAGAGCGCGTCACGCGATAGATCCGAGATCTGGTGATCGCGTCATTGGGCGGTCGCCTTTCCCTCAGGCTTTCTAGATGCCGACGTGCTCAAAATAACGACCCGGCCCGACGAGGTTGGGATCGACCGAGCGGATGACGGTGCCGAGCGCCCGCCGGCCCGGTTGACGCCAGTCTTCGCCCGGCGCGATCGCGGCTGCTGCAAGCGCCAGCGCATGCGAGGATCCGTCTTGGAGCAGATAGAGGCCGATCTCGGTCAAAAGGGCGGCGGGCGTGCCATCCTCGGCTGACCGGTTGGGCAGGCCGATTAGGAAATCCCGGGCCCAGGTCGGCGGGAATTCGGACAGCGGCAGCGGAGCCGCTCCCTCGCGCACAAGCCACTCGAACGATTTGGCAGGTCCACCGAGTCCTTGAGTCAACGCGCCGCTCACCAACCGGAAACGGATCGCGGGGTCGGCATGGTTGAGGAACAGCGAGTCGAGCACTGAAGACGGGATCTGGGGTTCGCCCGGCGGGCGGCTCTCCAAGAGCAGTAACCACGCGTGGGGCGAGAGATCGCCGACCCGCATATCCTCGAAGCTGGTGACGGGCACGCCGCGGCCGGGGCCCGCATTGATGCGGCCGAGGATCTCAACCAGTTCGCTGCCGGCCTCCTCGGCCGACTGGCGGTCGGCATTGGGATCGGCGACCGCTTCGAACAGGCGGCGGGCGAGGAGGAGGTCGCGGCTCATGCGGGCACCCAGAGATAATCCGACGCGGTATAAGCGGCGATGATAGCAGCCGGCGTCGGCTTGTTGACGGGGAAGGTCGGCGTCGGCCCGATCAGCGCCTTGCGCCGAATACCCGAGGTCGACGTTTGGAACTCCTCGGCCAGGATGACGGTCAGCCGCGGCGCGATCGGCCAGGAGGCATTGACGCCGCTCAGCAACGTGCCCGCCGGCGACCATTCCGAGACCGCCAGCCATCGGTCGCTTGCCCGATTAGTATAATGATTGTGAAGCTCGTCAGGCGGGAAGACCACGACGTCGATCCGGAAGCGGGTCTTGAACAGCGTTCGCAGCAGATGGTTGGCCCAATTGGCGTGTGCGGTGAGTGTCAACATCGCGAAGAGAGGCTGGAGTGCGGTCCATTGCACGTATAGCCCGGCGGCGACGGTGTCGGCGGCGTCGAAGATGCGCCAGGCGCGCGTGTCGGGCAAACGCGAGACGATGCCGCAGCGGCCATAGATCGCCGTCGAGAGCGGGTAGGCGACTGGGCAGACATAGGTTCCTGGGCCCCAAGTGAAGCCCGGGCTCGGCGACACGAAAAGGCCCGGCGAGGCAACGGCATTTGGCGATGGCGGATAGCGGCCGCCATACTGGGCTGCGGTATACTTGAGGACATGCTCGCATTCGCTCGCGTCCCGGCCGGGCGTTGCGACCGCAGCGAGACCGCGCGCGCTCGCGGCGACGATATGGCTCTCGATCTGAGCGTCGAGCGGTGTCGGCAGACCGCCGCTCATTGCCGCCCCCGGTTACGCCGTTCGATACCCGACCAGACGTCCTGCTGGGTTCCGGCCGCCGCACTGAAGACTAGCGATGTCGGCGCCAATGAGCCCGAAGGCGGGCCAAAACTGTGGTTGAGGCAGAAGGCCGGCAGAACGATCGGTACGATCGCTCCGGCGGGAACGGCGACCGTCGCGCCGGCCGCGGTCGCGAGATTCTGAACAGGCGTGTTGATCTGGGGCTGCTGGTAGACCGAGCCGACCGGGATGACGACGGGCGGATCCTCGAGCCCAATCAGCGCGATGGCGACCGCGAACGCATAGCCTCTCGCCCGCCAGCCCTCGGCCTGCCCCTCGAAGTCGAGCATCGCGCCTACGACGCCCAGGCGCTGAGCGAAATGATGGGCGACCTCCCAATTGTCGAGACCGAAACCGACCGCCTCGGCATCAATGATCCGGCGGCGGCGCCAGCCGTTGACACTGTCGTTCGAGCGGTCGCGCGCGAAGCCGAAATCCTCGAGCGCGCCGACCAGCACCGTGTCAGGCGAATGGCCGCTTGCGCGCGCGGCGATCTGCCCGGCCGCGAACAAAGCATTGGCGCCGCCGACCCAAGGGTCGACCAAGTCGCCATAAAATCTGCGGGGATTGGCGAGAACCTCCTTCAGCGCCACCGGCTCGCCATGGAAGGCCTCAAGCCAGGGGCGATCGTCACCGTCCCAATCGGCATCGACACCTAATTGGGCGGGACGCGCGGGATCGAACACAAGGAAGCTGCGCCCGCCCGCTTGGGCGGGCTCGCAGGCGAATAGCTCGTGCGCGAAGTCCGCGAGCGAGCCATCTTCGACGAGCATTCGCCCGTGCCATTCGGTGGCGATCCAGAGCGTGTCGGGGCCGAGCGGCGCTTGCACCAGCGCCGCGCTGACCAATGGCCCGCCGACGATCAGCTTGGGCGTGACCGCGACAAGCTCGTCGGCGGGGTTCCCGATCGTGACGACGGCATAGCCGTTGCCGCGTCCGATCTCAATCCGCTCCGCACCCGTTGCGCGGACCTTGGCGAGCAGCAGTTCAAGCGCGTCGCCGGGCGCGCTCCAATAGAGATGGGCCATGAGTCTCTCCGGTTGACGCTGATCGTGCCAGATCGTCGGCGGCGGGCAAAGCCGCGGCGCAGCGTCGATGAGACGATGCGCTTCTGGGTCAAGCCTCACTGGCTCAGAATGGTTGGGCCGCCGTGCTGCAACCGCTCAGTTTTGCGCATTCGCCGCGGCATGCCGGAAGCCCCGCGAATGTCCGCTTACGCCGGAAGCCGTCCCTCGGCGTCAGGCGTTTAAATGACGGCTTGTCCCCAGTTTCCGCCGATCCGGGCGTCCGGCATCTGATAACGACGCACCTTTCAATCTACATGAACGAACGTCCGAAGCTGGGAAGCGATATCGGCGGACTAAATGACCGGTTGTGGGTCCTGCCGGTCACGTCAGTTTCCGATCACATCCGGTCGTTCCTAGCAGACATTATGGATGTCTGCTCATGCTCAAACCTGTTCCTGGCATGTGTCAGTATCTGGGCGTCCAATTAGAAGAGCCGCTGAAGTTATTCGCCTGTGTCGCCTTCATCGTCTTCTACGACGGCGCCTGACATGGGTTGGAGCGTTGTCAGCCGCTTGCGGCTTAGACCGGCGGCGTGGATGGTCGCGCTGTTCCGCATCCAGGCGTCGTTAACGAGGTCCTGCCATTGCACGACCTCGATCTGGCCGCGGTAGTCGCCCTTGAGCTGGCGGATGCGCCCCTTTCCGTTGGAGGTGGTGTCCCATCCCGAAAGCTGGAGGACGAGGTCGCCCTCGATGTCGGCGACGACGTAGCAGTGGAAGACGCAGTCATGCGCTATCCTGACGCGCGTTCTGCCGAACGACTCGATCTCCCCGCCCTTGAGCTGCGACAAGTAGCGGGTGATCTGCTGCTCGATCTGGTCCTTCGCGCCATTGTAGGTCCTGCGACCGGGCTTCTTGAACTCGACGACCATCACCGTGCGCAGCGGTTCAGACATGTCGATGGCGTCGGGATGATCCGGGTCGGTGGAGCCCAGCCCGTGGGCGAGGTCCCACAAGAACAGGTCGGGCCTGTCCGCGGATCCGGCCTCGACGAGCACGTCGTCGAGCCGCTTGTCGGATGAGAACGCCCGGGTGAACGCGAGACGCTCGTCTACCACCCAGAGCTCGTGGGCCCGGCCCTCTAGCTTAGACGGATCGTCCCCGCGGATGTTCATCGGACAGATGAACGAGTGAAGCGTCCGTTCGAGGTGGAAATCGTCAGACGCGCCTTCCCGCGCGCGGATGCGCGTTATCAGCCTCTCCAGCAGTTCGAGCGCGAGCTTCCGCCGCACTACGTGCTGCGCGAGCGCGAGCTGTTCTGAAGCCTGGATGCCGCGCGCCGCCTCGACGATAGATTCTTGGAAGCGGAACTCCTCATTGGCATCCAGGGCGCTAATGAGCTTCTGCAGTGTCTCCTGTCGCTCTTCGTCACGCCGTATCTGAAACTTGACGAGACCGGACGCGAACTCCTCCGGTGTCGCCGCGTGGAGAGGGACGCGCCCTAGCTGGGTGTCGTCGTCGTCGAAGCCGTAGGTCGGGTAGCGCTCGACGAAGGACTCGTAGCGCTTGCGCCGCTTCTCCACAAACTTGCGGACCTGATCCGGCAGCATCCGATTCCTGACCGCTTCCATGCAGAGCCGGCTGATCTGCTTCAGCGTGCGTTCGGTCAGGTTGAACGCCGTCCGACCCTCATTGACGCGCAGGTCCAGGTATTCGCCCGAGACGCATCCGTGGAACGCGAGGTCCGTCTCGCCGTCCCGCTCCAGCGTTTCGATGCCGAGGAGATTGTCGACCTTACGCGTCTCGACCGTGCGCCCGTTTGCCAACAGGTGAAGCTGGTGGAGCCCGTCCAGGCCCGTGCTTGCCTCGGGCCGGCAGACGAAGCCTACGATGCGCAGTTCGCCGAACTCCTCGCTGACGGCCGTGGTCTCCATCTTGGTCCCGACCACAAGGTCGGACACGGCCTTGGGATATTCGATGGCGTCGCCATCGACATCGAGGAGAATCGTCGGGCCGCCGCCCAAGAGGAAGTCGGCGATGAAGTGCGCGCTGAAGTAGCGTAGGAACGTGTCGGCTCGCTTAGGAAAGGGGTCGGCGTATTCCTTCGTCCGGATGCCGCGAAAGCGCACGCGGGTGCCCGTGTCGGTTTGGGGCTCAGCGGCCTTGTCCTCGGCGGTGGGGACCACCTGCTCCGTGTTATTGAGGACGAACGCGAACGCGCGCTCGGCGATTCCGCTGTCGAGGCCGTAGGTGCTGTCGACCTCAATCTGGTCGAAGGCGTCGAGCCAGAAGAGACGACCGACGCCTTTGCCGCCCTTGCTCTTCTTGAAGTCGGTGTCGATCTCGCAGAACGCTGCGTAGCGATCGGCATCGAGGCCGATCCCGTCATCTGCGATGACGATCTCAATGCCACGCGGATCCGCGAGCTTCGTGACCGTGATGTCGATCCGGCCTCGAGCGACATCATTTTCGTATCGGTCCTCGATTCCGAACATTGCGTTGCTCACCGCTTCGAAGAGTGGCTGCAGGCTTTGCGTGGCATTCGAGGGCTTCGGGAGTTTCCGCACCCGATTCTCGATATTGGGAGTGAGCGTCGGCAACTGTAACCCCCAATGCGATGCGTTGCGGACATCTTTATCTAAGCCTTGGGCAACGGCCAAGGTCGCCCGCGCAGGGAGGGTCTGAAGGGATTTTCACGCTCGATTCCGCGGCGACCGATGCCAGAATGGTCTCATGTCGATGCAGATGAACAGCATGGCGGACGCCGACCGGATTGGCCTAGCCGCATACGTGAAGTTTCAGCGCGAGCAGCTCAAGTGGAAGCGCGGGCTCCTGGCGTCGATGGCCGGCGTCTCACTCTCCACGGTCGAGCGCATCGAGCGCGGTGAGCCGGTCCGTCCGGACACGCTTCAGTCGGTCGCCGGCGCACTCGGACTGGAACGCGCCGCTTTCACCCGCCCGCGCCCTGAATTGGACGAGCAGCAGCAGGCCGAGTGGCTGGACCGCCTACGCACCTGGCTGGAGACACACGTGCCGGTGAAGGTAGCCCCGCTCCGCAACGAGGCGCAGCTGCGCTCGCTCGCCGAGAGCCAGTTTGTCGTCTTCGACAGCGATCTCGGTGAGGCGGCCGCCGAGGATCTCGGCGAGCTGAGGGAGTGGCTCGATCTCGCCGGCTTCATTCGCGGCACGATGGACGGGACCATCTCGCCACCACCCGAGCGAGGCTTCCGGCTGCGGACGCTCTACGCCGACATCTTCGCGCATGTCCAAGAGATGGAGCGGCGGCACGGCGCGGTCTGCCTTGTCGGCAGCTATGCTGCCGAGACCGACTTTCGCCATTTGCCCGAGGCGCAGGTCGGCGTGTTGGCATTGAGATCGAAGTTGAACAACCCGGCTGCCATCAAGATTGATACCCTGTTCGCCGACCGACGGATCGATCGCGGGTCGGTCGCATGGGACAGGTGAAGCGGGATCGTCCAAGCGTTCGCATGCGCTTCGGCGACGTTTTCGTCGGGGAGCTCGCACGCAGCCTAGCGCGCGGTGTGGTAGTGGCGACCGGTTTCGTCGCGATGGAGCTGGTCCGCCACTTTCTGAACTAGCGGCGGGGGAAACCGGATGCACGACGCGCCGGCTGTTTCCCTCCATGCTCACGACGATCTCAATCCTTCGGGAAGCCGTCGTTCGACATCTCGCATGCGACCGTCCGGAATGTCCCAATTTTCGCCGTTCGGCGTCGTTGACACGTCGCTTACGGGAAGCGGATCGGTCTACATGAATGAATGACCGAAGCTGGGAAGTGGGCGGGGCGACCTGAACGTCCACTTATGGGTCATAAATTATCAATTTTGGCCACCACGCCTGGTGAAGAGCCGCTGGTCCACAGCTAGGATCAATCGAATCTGAAGCCGAGTTCGCACGAGCCGCTCGGCAGGTGACGAGTTGCGGTGCTTTATGTTTGGGTGAGGCGCTTACGTCTTTCCAGGGCGTCCGCAGCTAGGCGGCATTCTCCGCCGCCCGTCTTGACTGAACGCTGGCGGACCGGAGACTATCTTCGAGCTATGACCGAAAAACCTGAGATCGCGGAAGACGCCCCTCGTTGCCTCATCACTGGTGACTTGCTGACTGCCGTGAACAATTCGCGCGCTCATATCATCCCCAGCGCGCTTGGCGGGCGGCTCAAGCCGCTAGATGTTCTTAGCAAGCGGGCAAATAGCGAACTCGGCGACACTGTGGACCAGTTGCTGATCGACGCGCTGTTTCCGATTATGACCCAGCTAGACGGGTCTCGCGACCGCGGAAGGAACCAACCAATCGACGTGGAGGACGCGGACGGTCGTCGCTACCGGATCGAGTTTGGCAAGGCCATTCAGCTGGCTGTACCCGAATACCGCGAGACCGAGGAGCCGGATCGAACGGTGATCAGCGTGCAGGCGCGCACAATGAAGGAGATGCGGACCTTGCTCGGCCGCGTCCGCTCCAAGGTGCCCGGCTTTAATATTGAGGAGGCGATGAAGCACGCCCAGGTGGTCAGGAGTTGGCCAACGGGTGGCGGGAGGCTCCGGAGCAAGCTGGAGATCGGTCCGCGCCGGACTTTCCCGGCACTTTTCGTTGCGGCGTCGGTATTCTCGGTTTCGAAGGGGCTGCCGGCGCATCCCGGACTTCGGAATTACGTCAGAACATTTGACGTGAATGAGCTCGCCCAGCCTCCCGACACCTTCAATTTCTACTCGGCCCGCCCATGGGCGACTGCACCTGGCGAGGTGACGCACAAGGTCGTCCTCGTCGCCGACCCGGAACGTGGACGATCGCTGGTGTTCTTCGAGCTGTTCAACCTGCTGGAGATCGCTGTCACGCTGCCGTTCGCGGGGAGAAGGGTGCGGGTGGAAACCTACGGCGTAGATGTCCTAACTGGGGCCGAGGTCCCGGTCACCGTTGATGTGAACGCGATCCTGACGCGCTCATGGGAGGCTTCCCATGATCTCGACCCGACGCTTTGGAAGATCATTGAGGACCGACTTGGTCGCATCGTGGGCATCGCGCAGCGGCGCGGCACCGATGACCTTATCCGCCAGGAGCTGGAAGAAGTCGAGGCCAGGCTGAAGGGCGATGGTCCTTTGTCTGCGAGGTCGTTACTTCGGGCGCTTGAGGTGCCAACCGAATACCTTGAGATCGAACTTCAGCGGCCCGGCATGACACCGGAGCGGGGCCGGGAGATGGCCGAAGGTTATGCCGCCATGTTGGGTTCGACGGCGGCGCTGCTTCCGCCTGATCAGCGGGAGGGCTTGGACGCGGCACTGGACGCGCTGATCCGCCGGATCGCACGCGCGGCAGGTCTGGAGGGATAGGATCGATCGGTGTTGTTAAAGCAACGGTGCTTTGACGCGCTGCACCCAAGCTTCGCCCTACTCGACCTCCCGTTCGGAGGTCGAATGCAAGGGCGTCCGGGAACAAGTCGAACCGGTTCGCGAGTACTGACAGCATTCACCCTCTGCCATGCCGTGTAGGTCGGAAGTGGCCCACCGCGCTGTACGGCGGATGCGTCCTAACTCACGCCGTTTCGAGGCCCGGGTTCAAGCGGCCAAGGCAGTCGATCCGTGCACTTTAATGAGCGACTGCTTTCGGGATGCGGCAAGGGCTGCGTGAGTGACCGGAACTGGGGCACGGCGTAGTCTGACAGCGCTCCGCGCGGTCCTGGACCTCAGTTGGCATATTGGTGCCTCTGCGACGGCGGCTGTTGTTGACCGGAGGTTGGCAGGTTCCACGTCTAGGTGATACCATCGTAGGCTTATGCCTGTTATAGCCGGACGGCCTAGATCCATCCTCGACCGGCTTCCGCCAGGGCATGGGCGGCATCGCCGCCGCGCTCCGACTGCGACTGCCCCGCTCCTGTCGCCGCAGGAAGCGGCGCCCTTCCGCCGCCGCCTGCCTCGCCGCACCCTCGCCATGGTGGCCGGCCCGGGAGCCGGTCCGGCGAGATCGACGGGTGCGGACGGTTCTCGTCAGATCGCAGTCAGGCGCACGTCGCCTGCGGTTAGGCATTCCAGGGCGGGTGTATCGCTCGTCTCCCCGGACCAGTAGCTTCGAGCGCGCCGCTCGGCCTCGGTGAAGGGCTGGTCGAGTTCCACGGCGTCATAGAGGTTACGGTCGTAGTGGGCCTGCCTCGCGCCATCCTGCACCTCGAGCGCGCAGATGATTGAACGGCTGCGCGCCGGATCCCCGTCCCGCTGGCACTCCGCCAGGTACGCGCGAGCGTCCGCGAGCTCGACGTAGGAGAAGCAGCAGTCAAGGCGCGATTGCCCCAAGGGGGTCGTCCTTCTCCTGACGACCTCGAAGAGCCACTCGCGCAGCTGTAGGATGTCGTTTCTTGTCTCGAATGTCACACAATGTGATCCTGCGTCAGCGAGGAAGTCCGCCACGTCGCCGACCCGCAGGGCGCCCATCGCGTTCTTCTCGTAAAAGGCGTGGCAGACCCTGGCGTCGTTTTCGGGGTGGGAGTGCCACGCTAGCAGGTTGACGTATCCCTTGAGGCTTTCGCCGGTCCGTTCGGAATGGTCGAAGGCCGCCTGAAAGACGCGTTCTCGAGCCTCGGTGAGGCGCAGCCGGCCGCGCCAGTTCCGGTTGCGCGTGCTGAAGCGATCGCCAAGCGCGAGGTCGGCGCTCCGTATGACGTGGAAGGTGTTCATCGACGCTCGCTCCTCCGCCGCGCGTTTGAAGCCGAGCCCTTGGCGGTCCGGGCGTCGCCTTCGCAAGACGCAACATTACGACATCCGCACTGATCTATTCAGGTACTGCCAGCGTGCTGTCGAACCAACTAGGGTCTGGACTGTATGACCGTTTCAAAGGAGGGGGGAGCCACCCGTATTCCGCTAAGCGCCGCAAGAGAACAGAGTTTGAGCGCGCATTCACGGCTGCCTCGATTATGAATGAATGTCGGAAGCTGGGACCGCTCGACTAACCCTGAATGGCGGTTTGTGGGTCGAAGCGGACTGACCGGTAAGACCCATAGTCGGCCATCCAACGCTGCTGGGGCGCTGTCCGGTTCTGGACGCTCGTTAATCTTGGGCCAAAACCGGCCCTGGGGTACGAAGAAACCGGCTGACGGCCTAAGTGTGTACCTCGTGCCGAGCGTAAAAAGCGGCATAGAGCGATGATGGAAAGTAGCCGCGATTTGCCGATGAAGCATGATGACCCAGTCCACCCTGAGGCCGCCGTCGCACCTGGGTACCTGGCGAACCACGCCGCACGAGTGTTCAATCGAAACGTCGACGCAGCGTTGCGTGAGCATGGGCTCTCGCTGAGCCTCTTGGGACCGATCCTGTTGCTGTCGTGGCGGGGGGCAATGCGTCAGCGTGATCTGGTCGCCGCGTCGGCCGTGAAACAGCCCGCCATGGTAGCTCTGCTCGATAAGCTGGAAGGCATGGGGCTGGTCGCGCGTACGCCTGCAGAGGATGATGGCCGTGCCGCGATCGTCTCGCTGACAGACGCGGGCAGCCGCATGGCGGATATCGGTGGGAACGCTTTGCGTGCGGAGAATGCGCGCGGGCTCGCGGGTTTCTCAACGAAGGAAAGCACGACGTTGGTGGCTCTGCTTCAGCGATTAATAGCTGGCCTTGAGAAGGGAACATAAACATCATACGTGATGTTTATGACATCGAGGAGAACGTCCATGCCTCGACGTATTTTGATTACCGGCGCCAGCGTAGCCGGCAGTGCCGCCGCCTGCTTGTTGGGGCAAAACAACTTTGACGTGACGGTCGTCGAGCGAACCCCGGAGTTCCGTGATGGCGGCCAGAACATCGATGTCCGCGGCGTCGGCCGCGACGTGCTGCGCCGCATGGGTCTGGAACAGACGGCGTTGGACCAGGGCACTGGCGAGGAAGGTACTGTCTGGGTCGATGAGCAGGGGCGGGAAACGGCGCGCTTTGCAACCGACGAGCTCGACGGCGACGGCCCGACCGCGGAAATGGAGATTTTGCGGGGCGATCTCGCCCGCTTGCTGTACGATGCGGCCCAGGATTACGCGAGTTTTCGCTTCGGCGACCATGTCACGTCGGTTGCCGAGAAGGCCGATACCGTCGTGGTTAACCTCGCGAGCGGTGCGAGCGAGCACTACGATGCGCTGATCGTCGCCGAAGGGGTCGGTTCGGCCACACGCGAGATGCTGTTCGCCGGGGAAAATGATCCGCGCTGGATGGACATGACCATCGCCTACTTCACCATCCCGCGCACTGACGGCGACGACCGGATGTGGCGCTGGTACAACGCGCCGGGAAAGCGCAGCGTGTCGCTCCGCCCCGACAGACACGGCACGACGCGTGCAATGCTTTCGCTGGCGAAGGAAGCCGAGGGCGAGCAGGACTGGGACGTCGAGCGCCAGAAGGCGTTCTTGCGCGAACGCTTCGCCGACGCCGGATGGGAGACGCCACGCATCTTGGCGGGGATGGCTGATACCGACGACTTCTATTTCGACGTACTGCGCCAGGTGCGGATGCCCCGCTGGTCCACTGGTCGCGTCGTGTTGACCGGCGACGCCGCTTGGTGCGCGACGCCGCTCGCCGGGATCGGCGCGACGCTGGCGTTGACCGGTGCCTATGTGCTTACCAAGGAACTGGCTCGGCACGACAGTGCTAGTGCTGCGTTCGAAGCCTATGAGCAGCACATGCGGCCTATGGTCGAAGACCGACAAGGCGTCCCCAAGCTCGCGCCGCGCCTGATGCACCCCAAAAGCCGGCTCGGCATCCGTTTGCTGCACGGCACGTTGGGCTTCGCCAGCCTCGCGCCGATCCGCAACCTTGCCGCCAAGGTTGTCGGTGGGCCGGGCAAAGACGTCGACCTATCACGCTACGATGCGAATTAGGCGACTCCGGCGCCATAGGACGCGAGGAGCGACGTCAGCAGCGCCTCGGGCGCCTCCTGTGGCACGAAGTGATCGCAGTTGGAGATGGCAGTGCAGCGAACATCGTCGGCGAAGCCAAGCACGGGCGCGGCAGGCATTACGCGAGAGTATCGCGGACGCCCTGTGTCGGTGGCTCAACCGATCCGATGCCGAGCGGCTCGCCGCTTACCCCTCCGCCGTACAGCAGGGTACATTCGTTCAGGCGCGCGATGGCGGGACAATGCGAGATTTGTCGATTATCGTCGTGGAGGCCGTAGTCGGCACCATAGCCAAACTATCGATTGCATCTGCGTAACCGGCTACGCCTCGGTTGTTATCTTTCGATCGCCAACCCACGCTGCACCAGCGAACACAACCATCGCAAATAGAGCGCTTGCTGCCTGACCGCTTCGCTGCGACGTGGACCCAAATCCGAACGTCCAACTCAATAGGGGCGTGCCCAGCTCGGGACGCTCGTTCATGTCTTATGACCTTCATCTTGTGCACGCCTGCCGCAGGGCTAATTCACGCGTGCCCGGCGATCCAAGCGTCGCTTCGGTGCAGATCGCCCAACAGCGCCAAAATGCCTAATCCGCAGGCTCAAACAGTTCGATGAGCATCCGCTCGTTGTCGTGAATAAACGCGAACCGGTCCCCGCTGCCGTCGGGCACGGTGCGTGCCGGGGAGACGATCTTCACGCCGAGCGCCGTCAGGTCCGCCACCAACCGGTCGAGTTCCTCCACGAGGATAGCGAAATGGTTGATCCCGCCGATCCGGAGATTGGTCGCGGGCCGTTCGCGGTCGGCAGCCATCGGCCCGGCGCCTTCGGTCTGAAAGAGCTCGAGCCGCAGGTCGCCCCGCCCGATGAATGCGACCATGGCACCCGGAAATGCGTAGCGGGCTGCCTGGATGAAGCCGAGATGCCGCTCGTACCATGCGATGCTGGCCGCAAGGTCCTGAACCACGATGCCGATGTGGTGCACGCGATCTGGTGATGATGTCATAGCGTTCTTCCTTCTGAGCGCGCGGCTGGTGCGGTGTTCAGCATCGGGCGGCCGCCGCCGCGGGCAGATGCCTCGCAAGAAACGCGCGCATCGTGGTCGCTGGACGGCCAATCATGTCGGCCAGCGTGGGGTCGATCGCGGCGAACTCACCCGCGGCGGCGGCGCGGAAATAGCCCTGCATGACAGCCCGGGCACCGGCAGGTGCGCCGCTTCGCTCTGCGCGAGCGTCGAGATCGTCCAGGCCGACGAAGCTGCGCGAGACCGGGGTTCCGGTCACCTCGCCGACCAGCCGGGCGATGCCCGCCAGATCCAGCGCGTCGGGGCCGGTCAACGGCGGGGTCGGCCCGTCGATGACCCGGTCGCTCGCCAACAGTGCCGCGTCTGCCGCGGCGAGGTCGTCGTGCGTCGTCCACGCCACCGGGCCATCCATGGGCGCGACGATCGCTCGATCCGCCAGTCCCTCCGCCTGCATGGCGAGAAGGCTCTGCGCATAGAAGCCATGTCGCAGCGCCGTCCACGCGACCCCGGACGCCGCCAACAGCGCCTCGGTCGCGGCATGGTCGCGCCCCGGCGGGAACAGCGACGTGGGCGAGGCGGATATCTGACTGGTGTAGAAGATGCGCTCGATCCCAAGATCCCGAGCGACGGCGATGGCCCGTGCGTGATGTGCAACCGGATCGCCGCCGCGAGCCGCCGCGTTGGACGAGATGAGCAACAGCCGCTGCGCCCCCTCCCATGCGTGCCGCAGGCTGTCCGGGCGGTCATAGTCGCCCTGCCGCACGCGCACGCCCTGCGCGGCGAGATCGACCGCCTTGTCCGGCGAGCGGACGCTGACGCCGATCCGCTGGGCAGGCACCCGCCGCAGCAGTTCGGCGACGATCCGCCTTCCCAATTGTCCGGTCGCTCCGGTGACGATGAGCATGAAGGTCTCCGACGAATGTGGTTATCGGCAGATGATTGATCCACGGGAATCTGATAATCAGGCCAATCTGGAACGGGGTGTTCTTCATGCAGAACAATGTTCGCACCGACGACCTCACCGTGTTCCTTGCCGTGGTGCGCGAAGGCGGTTTTCGAGCGGCGGCGCAGCGGCTGGGCATCGCGGTGTCGCGGGTAAGTACGACCGTTGCTCGACTGGAGCGAGCAATCGGCATGCCGCTGCTACTTCGAACGACACGCAGCGTTCGTGCCACCGAACAGGGCCGCGCGCTCGCCGACCGCATCTCGCCACTGTTCGCCGAGATCGACCTCGCCTGTGCCGACGCGACCGGCAGCGCAACGCAGATTCGCGGCCGGCTGAAGCTCAGCGTACCCGGCGCGGTCATGCCGGACATTCTGCCGCCCCTGCTGGCCGTCTATCAGCACCGCTACCCGGACGTCGTCATCGAACTCTCCGTCGAGAACGGCTTGGTCGATATCGTCGCCGATGGGTGCGACGCCGGCATCCGCTATGGCACCGCGCTGGCACTGGGTATGATCTCGGTACCGATCGGTCCGCGCCAGCAGCAGGTAGGGCTGGCGGCCTCGCCTGCCTATTTGGCGCGCATGGGCATGCCGCAAACGGTGGAGGCGCTGACCGGTCACCAGGCGATACGCTACCAGCTACCCAATGGCGCGCTGATCCCATGGCGATTGCAAGTGGGCGACGAGGTCGTCGATGTAACGCCGATCACCAGCCTGGTGCTGGGTGTCAACGCCCTGCATTCCGGCCTCGCCTATGCTCGCGCTGGCTTGGGTATCATCGGCATGTTCAGGAATTGGCTGGAGGCGGACTTCGCGGACAGGACGCTAGTTCCGATCCTGCCCAACCGATGGCCGACCTTCGATGGACCGCGGCTCTATTTTCCGAACCGTCTCGCCTCTCCGCCGCTACGTGCCTTCATCACGTTATGCGGCGAAACGGATCATAGCTGCCTGATCGATCAGAACATCGATTAATTAAAGCTCTACCGCCTCCACAAAGACCCATTTCCGGACGCTGAACTCGATCGAAGCAGCGTCCAGTATCGGACGATCGTTCATGGGTCGAGTTGTCGCCTGCATGCACGTGTCGCACGGCTGCCCGATCTGGTCCGGGCGATCCATGCATGGCTTCGGACGCAAATCGTCCAGCCAGCGAACGGCGTTGGGATGCAGGGTCGCGTTCGATCATGCTGCACCCGCGCTTGCGGGTATGCGCAGTCCTCCGTATCAACCATTTCCAAGATGATTTAATTATGGGGTGGTTGATGGCCGGGGCCTTTTCCAGTGTGGCGTCTGGCGGCGATGCGCCCGCGGGGGCGGCGACGCGTCTGGCTTTCGCGGTCATCACCACCTTGTTCCTTGCATGGGGCCTCATCACCTCGCTGATCGATCCGCTGGTGGGGGCGGTGAAGGGGGTGTTCACGCTCTCGAACCTGCAGGCACAGCTCGTTGCCTCCGCCTTTTTCGCGGCCTATCTCTTCATGTCCTTTCCCGCTGCGGCCGTGGTGTCGCGGATCGGGCCGATCCGCTCGATCCTGATTGCACTGGCGGCGATGGCGGCAGGGTGCGTCACAATGCTCGTCGCGGCGAATCTGGCGATCTATCCGCTGGTCCTGCTGGGTCTGTTCACGCTGGCGTCGGGGATCACCGTGCTTCAGGTCGCGGCCAACCCCCTGGCCGCCGCACTCGGCGACCCGAAGCGCAGCCATTTCCGCCTGACGCTCAGTCAGACGTTCAATTCCTTCGGCACCTTCATCGGACCGATCGTCGGCGCGCACCTGTTCCTGAACGGTATCGAGGTGAAGCCCGGGGCATCGGTCGATCCGGCGGCGCGGGCGCAGGCGCTGGCCGGCATCGACACGGCGTATCTCTGGCTGTGCGGCATGATCGCGTTGCTGGCGCTGTTCTTCTTCTTCGGCAGGCGCGTGATCGCCGCCGCCGCGCCACCGGCCAGCGGCACCGGCGGCATCGCCGCGGTGTTCCACTCGCAATGGGCGCTGCTCGGCGCGGCGGCGATCTTCCTCTATGTCGGGGCGGAGGTGGCGATCGGGACGCAGATGGCGCTGTTCCTCAACGACGACAGCGTCTGGGGCCGGTCGGACGCGGCGTTCGGTGTGCCGCTGTTGGGGCTGACCATGGGGTCGGACGGGGTGCCGGGCGTTTCGCTGCAGGAAGCGGCCAAGGCGGTCGCTTTCTACTGGGGCGGGGCGATGGTCGGGCGCGCGATCGGGTCGGTGCTGCTCGCGCGCGTGTCGGCGACGAAACTGCTGGCCGCCGCCACCGCGATCGCGGCGGCGATGTGCGTCTATGTCGCGGGCGTCGGCGGGGTGAGCGCGGGCTTCGTCGCGCTGGCGATCGGCCTTTTCAACTCGATCATGTTCCCGGTGATCTTCACCCTGACGCTCGAGCGGTCGAGCGCCAGCAGCGAGGCGACGGCCGGCCTGATGTGCACGGCGATCGTCGGCGGCGCGATTCTGCCGCTGGCGGTGGGATCGCTTGCCGATGCGGCGGGCTATGCCGCGGCGATGCTGGTGCCGGCGGCCTGCTATCTGGCGCTTTGCGGCTTCGCCTTTGCGGCCGGGCGGGCGCTGCCGCGTCAAGCGGCTTGATTGTGATCGGGGAACGCGCATGCTGACCGCCGGTGGGCGAAGGATGATGCATGGACGGGGTTGAGCGATCATCGCTGCTGGCGGGGGCCAATATCGAACATGCCGGCCAGCACAACCAGCGCGTCGTCCTGCATGCCATCCGCGTCAACGGGACGGTCACGCGCGCCGACATCGCCGCCGTCACGGGGCTGACGCATGCGACGATCACCAACATCACCAACCGGCTGCTGGACGACGGGCTGCTGGCGCGAGCGGGCCAGCGGCGCGGCGCGCGCGGCCAGCCGGCGGTGCGGCTGACGATCAATCCGGCGGGTGCCTGTTCGATCGGGGTCAATATCGACCGCGATCACCTGACGCTCGTCGCGGTCGATTTCGGCGGGGCGGTGCGCGCGCGGATCAGCCGCGACATGGCGTTCCCGATGCCCGCCGACGTGCGCGCCTTCTACATCCGTGAGGTCGATCGGCTGCTGGCGATCGCGGGGATCGGGCGCGAGCAGGTGGCGGGCGTCGGCGTCGCGCTGCCCGACCAGATCGGCGAGGTCGATCTGCCCGGCCGCCCCGCGGGATACGGCGAATGGGCGGATACCGATGTCGCGGCGCTGTTCGCCGAACTGCGCCCCTTGCGCGTCTGGGTCGAGAACGACGCCGCCGCCGCCGCGATCGGCGAGATGCAGTTCGGCCTGGGGCAGCGTTACGGCAGCTTCTTCTACCTGCTCGTCACCTATGCGCTGGGCGGCGGGCTGGTGGTCAATTCGCTCTACGATCGCGGGGCGAACGGACGCTCGGGTGAGATCGGCTTCCTGATGGTCGACGACGGGGCGGGGCGGCAGGTGCCGCTCCAGAACCTGGTTTCGCTCGCCGGCCTCGCGCGCCGGTTCGAGGCGGCGGGGCTGGCGGGGGCGAGCGTGCGCTCGCCCGACCAGACGAATCCGGCGGTCGCGCGCGAGGTGCAGGCCTGGATCGAGCAGTCGGCGCGCGCGCTTGTCCAGCCGCTGATCGCGGTCAACTGCCTGATCGATCCCGAGACGGTGCTGATCGGCGGACGGCTGCCCGTGGCGATCGTCGACCGGCTGGCGCAGCGGACCAACGCGCTCCTTCGCATCCACGGCCGCAACGCGCCCGTGCTGGCGCCGGTGCAGGCGGCGGCGCAGGCCGAGGATGCGGCGGCGGTAGGGGCGGCGCTCTTGCCGTTCGAGGATCTGCTGCTGCCGGCGGACGCGGGCGCTGCGCGGCGGGCGTCGCTGATCGCCGCCTAGCCGCCGATCAGCCGGTCGATAAAGGCGGCGTGGCCCGGCATCGCCGCCGCCGCCGCGGCGCAGGCGCGCCGATGCGCCGCCATCATCGCCAGCACGCGTTCGTCGTCCAGCGAGTCGGCAACCGGATCGTGGCCGCGCGGCAAGATTCCCTGGCCCAGCATCACCGCGGTCCAATTGGGCACGGCGAACAGCTCGTCATCATAGCGGAAGACGCGGCCCTTTTCCCGGAACAGCGCAATCTTCGCCGCCAGCGTGTCGGGGATCGGCATCGTGCGGACATGATCCCAGAAGGGCTCCCCGGCTCGCTGCGTCGCGTGATAGTGAAGGATGATGAAATCGCGGATCGCGTCGAACTGCGCGGTCATCAGCCGGTTATACTCGGCGCGCACGATTCCGGCGAAGCTGCGGTCCGGGAATAACGCGAAGAGCAGCTGGATGCCGTGCTGGACGAGGTGGATGCTCGTCGATTCGAGCGGCTCCAGAAATCCCGCCGCCAGCCCCAACGCGACGACGTTGCCGCGCCACGGCTCGGTCCGGCGACCGGCGGTGAAGCGCAGCAGCCGGGGCTCGGCGGCCGGCGTGGCGTCGAGGTTCGCGAGCAGCAGATCGAGTGCCGCATCCTCGGCCATGAACGCGCTTGAAAAGACATGTCCGTTGCCGGTGCGATGCTGGAGCGGGATACGCCATTGCCAACCGGCGGGGCGGGCGCTGGCGCGGGTATAGGGCAGGAGCGGATCGACGCGCGCGCACGGCACCGCCCAGGCGCGATCGCACGGCAACCAGTGTGACCAATCGGTGAAGGGCACGCCCATCGCCTCTCCCAGCAGCAGGCTGCGAAAGCCCGAGCAGTCGATCCAGAGCTCGCCCTCGATGCGTCGCCCATCGTCCAGCGTGACGGCGCGGATGTCGCCGCTCGCCGCGTTGCGATCGACGTCGGCGATGCGCCCCTCGATCCGAACGACGCCGCCCGCCTCGGCCCGGCGGCGCAGGAAGGCGGCATAGAGGCCAGCGTCGAAATGATACGCATAGGCCAGCTGCGATCGCGGGTCACGCGGGTCGTCGGCCGGATGCGCGAAGCGGCCAGCGCGCGCCGCGGCGATCGACATCGCATAGTCGTCGATCCGCCCGACGCCCGGCCGCCCCGCGAACTTTCGCCAGAGCTGGTGGAAGGCGATGCCATGAATGTCGCGGCCATAGGTGCCGAAGGGATGGATATAGCGGTCGCCCGCGCGCCCCCAGCCGGCGAACTCGTTGCCCAGCTTGAAGCTGGCGCGGGTCGCTGTGATGAACTCGGCCTCGTCGATCCCCAGCCGCGCGTTGAAGTTGAGGATCGGCGGGATCGTCGCCTCGCCCACGCCGACCGTCCCGATCGCGTCGGATTCGATGAGGGTGATGCGCCGCTGGCCGTCGTCGAGGAAACGTGCGGCGGCCGCGGCGATCATCCATCCGGCGGTGCCGCCGCCGACGATCACGACGTCGCGGATCGGGCCGGCGCCGATGCTCATGCCGTCAGCCCCGCGCGGCCGAGAGGGTCGGGCCGCGCGGGCGCATGTCCCAGTCCGGCGAGGATCGCGCGCCACTGGCCGGCGGGGACGGGATCGTCCTCGACCGGAGGCAGGCGGCCGCGCCGCGCGAACAGGTCCAGCCGGCGCGCGAGCGTCGGCGAGACGGGCAGCGCGGCGGCAGCGGTCCAGAAGGGGCCGCCCCGATCGATCATCGCCAGCGCGCGTGCATAGTCGGCGGCGGCGTCGACCTCAGCCTCCCCGCGGCGATTGGCCTCGGCGATCTCGACCCCGAGCGGCGCGGCGGCCGGCAGCATCGTACCGAGCCGCAGCAGCGCCGACTGGACAAGCGCGAGGTCGAGCAGCGCGACGGGATCGGCGCCGAACGCCGCCGGGCCGAGTGCCAGGACATTGGCGGCCCAGCCGGCGCGGCGGACCTGCGCGACAGGTACGATCGCACGCGGCTCGGCCGCCGCCTCCGTCCGGAAACGCTGGCGCGCCGCGGCGGGATCGGTGCCGGGGGCGAAACCGGCCATGCCGCCGCCGATCCAGCCGAACGGCGCGGCGCGGAAGCGGGTCTGCGCCTCGCGCACGGCGGAGCCGATCGCAATGAGGCCGGTTGCGGTCAGCGCGGGGCGGGCGGGGGCGGGCGATAGGCCGGCCGCGGTGTCGACATACCAGTCGGCCTCCAGCGCATGGCCGTCGGCGAGCAGCCGGGCGATGCCGCCATCGGGTCGCCGCTCGACGCCTAGGCGTCTCGTCGCGCGGCGCTCGATCCCCAGCCGCGCGACGTGCGCGCCGAGCAGCCGGACGTAGGCCGCCGGCTCGATCCGCGTCGGCGGGCCTTTCGGATCGGGGGCGGGGGCCAGCGACCGGCGAGGGTCGGCAAGCCACGCGTCGAGCTGCGGCTGCTCGATCATCTCTGCATCCGCTGGCAGGTCCCAGGGGGCAGGCCCCGGCCAGCGTTCGAACCGCTCACCGGCGTGGCGGTGCGCGCCGGCGGCGGCGAGTGCCTCGGGACGCAGGCCGATGCGCGCGTGGACCGCCTCTGCGACGGGCCACAGGCGCGCGCAATGGTCGATCGGCGCGGGCGGCACCGGCGGCGCCAGCCATACGAGGTGACCGGGCGGCAACATCCGCGCGAGCGCAGCGGCAGAGAGAATTGCGGCAATGCCGTCGCCGACGAGGATGACGCGCGGCGGCACCTCAGGCGGCGTCCGCGGCACGGGCGTGAAGACCCAGTGTAGCGGCATGATCCGGCATCGCGTCCACCCGCGCGGCCAGATCGTTGTCGAGCGCCGCCATCGCGCGCGCCAGGCGCTGTGGATCGGCGGCGGCGGCGCGCGGGTCGATCGCACGCGGCAGGATGCCCTGGCCGACCAGCACCGCGATCCAGCTCGGTTCGAGGAACAGGCCGTGCGAGTATTGCGCGACACGGCCCGTCTCGCGCCACAGCTCGATCCGCGCGGCCAGCGTGTCAGGCAGCGCCAGCGCGCGCATGTCGCGCCAGAAGGCCGAATCGTCGCGACGCGTGGCGGTGTAATGAAGGATCAGGAAGTCGCGGATGCGGTCATATTCGTGATCGACACGAGCGTTGAACTCGGCCCGGTCGCGCGGGTCGATCGCGTCGTCGGGGAACAACTCGACCAGTTCGGTGATCGCCATCTGCGCCAGATAGAGGCTGGTCGATTCGAGCGGTTCGAGAAAGCCGCTGGCCAGCCCGACCGACACGACGTTGCCGACCCAGCTTTCCCGGCGGCGGCCCGCGCGGAAGCGCAGCAGGCGAGGTTCGGCGAGGGCTTCGCCGTCCAGCGCCGCGGCGATCGCGTCGGCGGCGGCATCGTCAGCCAGGTGCGCGCTCGAATAGACATAGCCGTTGCCCACCCGGTGCCGAAGCGGGATGCGCCAGCGCCAGCCCGCCGCCATCGCGGTGGCGCGCGTATAGGGCTCGACCGGGCCGGCGGGCGCCGTGCACGGGAGCGCGACCGCCCGGTCGCAGGGCAGCCAGTGCGACCAGTCCTCCCACGGGGCGGCCATCGCCCCCTGGATCAGGCGAGCGGCGAAGCCCGAGCAATCGACGAACAGGTCGCCCTCGACCCGCCGCCCGTCCGCCAGCATCACCGCGGCGACGTCGCCGGTTTCGCCGCGCCGTTCGACCGCGGTCACGCGTCCCTCGATCCGAACCGCGCCGTCGGCCTCCGCGCGGGCACGCAGGAAAGGAGCGAAGCGGGTCGCGTCGAACTGATAGGCATAGCCATAGCCGGCATGGTCGGCGGTCTCAGCGGGGTCGGGGTGCGCGAAGCGCGCGGCGCGGGCCATGCGGCACGGCAGGCTGAACCGTTCGAGCGGGGCGGGGGCGCCCGCGCGCAGCCAGTAATGGTGGAAACCGACATCGCCGATCGGTGCGCCGAAGATGCCGAAGGGGTGGATATACGCCTCGCCGATCGCGCCGAAGTCGCGAAAGTCGATGCCGAGCTTGAAGGTGCCGAGCGTGGCGGCCATGAACGTGGCCTCGTCGATGCCGAGCCGCTGGTTGAACGCCCGGATGTGCGGCAACGTCGCCTCGCCCACGCCGACGATGCCGATCTCGGCCGATTCGACGAGCGTCACCATCGTCTCGCGGCCGAGCAGGCGCGCGATCGCCGCCGCCGTCATCCAGCCTGCGGTCCCGCCCCCCAAGATGACCGTTCGCATGCTCGCGCTCTCCTGCCGCAGCTTTGGGCGACGAAGTTTATTAAATCAATTTTCTTTTATGGCTTGTTGCCGATAGCGACGGTGATATGACGATCGGGCGCGGCACCGCCGTGCGACCGGGACCGGCGATCAACGCCGGCGGGACCGAACGACAAAAGGGGATGGATATGAAGGGGATGACGATCCGGCGCGCGAGCCTGCTTCGCCTGGCGGCCGGTGTTTCGGCGATCGCGACGATCGGTCACGGTACGGCCTTCGCCCAGGACGTACAGCAGACCGAACCTGCGCCGCCGCCCGCGAACCCCGATCTCTCGACGGAGGATCAGGCGGTCGGCGACATCGTCGTCACCGGCATCCGCGCCAGCCTTGCCAACGCGCAGGAGATCAAGCGCCGATCGGATACGATCGTCGATGCGATCACCGCCGAGGATATCGGCGCGCTACCCGACCGTTCGATCAACGAGGCGCTGCAGCGCGTGCCCGGCGTATCGATCGACCGCTTTGCCGCGCCCAACGATTCGCAGCATTTCTCGGTCGAGGGATCGGGCGTCCAGATCCGTGGCCTGACCTATACCCGCGGCGAGTTCAACGGCCGGGACACCTTCGCCGTCAGCGCCGGCCGCGACATCGGCTATAACGACATTCCCGCGGAGCTGGCCGGATCGGTCGAGGTGTTCAAGAACGCGACTGCCGATCTGATCGAAGGTGGCATCGCCGGCACCGTCAGCATCAACACGCGCAAGCCCTTCGACAGCAAGGACCGCATCATCTACCTGTCGGGCGCGATGAGCTGGGGCGACCTGGAACAGCGCGGCGAGGGGTCGTTCGCGGGGCTGTTCAGCAACCAGTGGACGGTCGGCGACGGCCACCGCGTCGGCCTGCTCGTCGGCGGCAGCTTCTTCCAGCAGCGCAGCCGGGCTGATTCGGTCTTCGTCTCCTCGTTCCTGCCGCGCTTCAACGCGCCCGACGACGGGGTGGACGGCTATGCGCCCGACGGCACCGATTTCCAGGGATCGCAGTTCGACGGCGTGACCTGCGACGGCAACAACCCGAACGAGGGGCGGCTCATCAACGCCGGCACCCCCTATCAGCTTCGCGTCTGCGACAACTTCCCCGTGCCCGCGGGCTTCGACACCGTCTATACGCCGAGCGGCGCGGGCTTCCGCCAGCAGAGTTTCAATACCAAGCGCAACAGCATCACCGCGGCCGCGCAGTTCGAGACCGCCGACAAGCGCCTGCTGCTGACCGCGCAGTATCTGCGTGCGCAGTCGATCGAGAGCTGGGTGGACCGCACGGTCGAGCCGAACATCTATTACAACGATATCGGCAACACCTATCCCGCCGGCTATATCGACCAGCCGGGTTTCACGTTCAACCCGAACGCCAACTACACCTTCAACGACGACGGCGTCTTCACCTCGGGCACCATCGTTCGTCGCGGCAATCTTCAGGCACGCAACACGCCGAACAATCCGTGCATCATCCCCAACAACGGGTTCCCCTACACATCAACCTATTGCCCCTATGAGCAATTCGTGAACCCGGGCGGGATCAATACCGCATCGACCAACCGCTATTTCTATTCCAAGTCCACCAACCAGGATGCGGCGTTCAACGTCAAGTTCGCCGCCACCGACCGGCTGCGCTTCAACTTCGATGCGCAATACGCCAAATCGGAGGCCGAGGGCACCGACGATATCGTCGACATCTACACCTTCTCGAACGTGTCGATCGACCTGACCGGCGGGCTGCCCAATGTCAGCTTCGTTACGCCGGGCTTCGACACCGCCAGCTATTTCGGCAGCCCGAACAGCTGGTTCTACAACAACGCCTTCAACAACCGCTCGATCAACGACGGCGACGAGTATGCCTTCCGCGGCGACCTCGAATACGACGTGTCGGACGATAGCTTCCTGCGCAAGGTGCGTGTCGGCGGCCGCTATTCGAAGCGGCAGCAGACGGTGCGGACCAACGACTACAACAACTGGGGCTCGCTGTCGGCAACCTGGGTCGATCAGGGACCGCGGTTCGTATCGGTGACGCAGGACGCGATCACGACCAAGAACTTCGAGGGCTTCTTCCGCGGCGATGCCAGCGTGCCGAGCGTGCCCGCGATCCGCGAGGATATCCTTAGCAACCACGACGCGCTGACCGAGTTGCTGCGCCGGGCGAAGGACCCGTCGGGGCAGTTTTCCTACACCCCGCTTGAGGATCGCACCCCCGCCACCGGGCTCGATGCGCTGATTGAGGGCTATTTCCAGCCCAACGAAGTCTATGTGAACAGCGAGGAGACGATCGCCGCCTATGCCCGAGCCGATTTCGGCACCGATTTCGACAGCGGCGCGCGCTTCTCGGGCAATATCGGCGTCCGCTGGGTGCGAACTACGGACGAGGCGGCTGGCGCGATCAACTATCCGCAGCGCAATCAGGTGCTGCCCAACGGCTTCGCCGATTTCGCCAGCTATTGCGCCGAACAGACCGAGGTCGATCCAAATACCGGCCAGGCGCCACCCACGTCGCAGATTCCGGCGCTTTGCCGCCCTGGCGTCACCGCCGCGCAGCAGAACGCCGCGCTCGCCTTCGCCGACGGCACCTCGGTGCCTCAGGTGGCGACGCAGACCTTCGACAATTGGTTGCCCAGCCTCAACCTGCGGTTCGACGTCAACGACAAGCTGACGTTCCGCTTCGCCGCGTCGAAGGCGATCAATCGCCCCAACTTCGGCGACCTGCGCAACTTCGTCTCGCTGGGCTTCAACGGCAATACCGGCGTGTTCGAGGCGCGGGCGAGCAACCCGTTCCTGCAGCCGATCAAGTCGGACCAGCTCGACCTGTCGGCCGAATGGTATTTCGCGCGCGTCGGCTCGCTGACCGCGACACTATTCTACAAGAACCTGACCGATGTCATCGTCCAGAACAGCGGCTTCACCCGCGAATTCAGCAATGGCGGATCGACCTATGGCCTCCAGCTGACCGGACCGGCCAATGCCGAGGGGTCGAGCAAGATCAAGGGAATCGAGGTCGCCTATCAGCAGACCTACGACTTCCTGCCGGGTCCGCTGGGCGGCCTCGGCTTCCAGGCGGCCTATACGTACATCGACGCGGGCAACGTCATCCTGTCGCCGCCCGATTTCCGCCCCTCGACCGATCCGACACCGAACGAGGGTGATGGCAACCAGCCGCCGCAGGAGATCACCGGCTTGTACGACAATCTGCCGCTGCCGCAGCTGTCGAAGCACAATGTCAACACGTCGATCTTCTTCGACAAGTACGGCATCTATGCCCGTCTCGCCTATAACTGGCGGTCGAAGTTCCTGCTCAGCAATCGCGACTGCTGCTTCCCGTTCCTGCCGGTCTACAGCCTGCCGACGGACTCGGCGGACGCGTCATTCTTCTATACGGTGAACCAGAACTTCAAGATCGGCCTGACCGTCAACAATCTGTTCGATTACAAGATCAGGACCAGCTTCGTCCTGAACGGCGACGGGCTGGAGGCGCCGCGTTCGTTCTTCAAGAGCGATCGCCAGTTCCAGCTCAGCGCACGTCTGACCTTCTGACGATGCGCGGGCAAGATCTGATCGGTCCGGTGGTGGTTGCGAGCCTCACGCTGGCGGGGTGCGCGGCCACCCCGCCGCCCGGATCGCGCACCGCGACCGCCGATCCGGCGGCGACGCGCGAGACGAAGGCGCTGTTCGCCTCGCTTCGCCGGATCGCACCGACCGCGACGCTGTTCGGGCATCAGGACACGATGGCCTATGGCTATCGCTGGCGCGGGGAGCCCGACCGGTCCGACGTGAAGGATGTCGCGGGGTGCTTTCCCGCGGTCTATGGCTGGGACCTCAACGATGCGTTCGTCAAGGGCGGCGAGACGATCGATCCCGCGCGTGCGGCCCGGTTGCGCGGCTATATCGAACAGGGGTTTGCGCGCGGCGGCGTGGTCACGCTGTCCTGGCATCAGGGCAATCCCGCCAATGGCGGCGATGCGTGGAACGTGGCCGCCCCGGCGGTCGCGCGCATCCTGCCCGGCGGCGACCTGCACGACCGTTATCTCGCGCGGCTGGACCAGGCGGCTGGCTTTCTCGCCAGCCTGAAGGCCGCGGACGGGACGCCGATACCGGTCGTGTTCCGCCCCTGGCACGAGCATAGCGGCAGCTGGTTCTGGTGGGGCCGCGACCATGCGACGGTGGCCGATTTCAAGGCGCTGTGGCGGATGACCGTGACGCATCTTCGCGACAGGCGGGGATTGCGCAACCTGCTCTATGCCTATTCGACCGACGTGTTCGCCGATGAGGCGGCGTATCTGGAGCGCTATCCGGGCGACGACGTAATCGACGTGCTGGGCTTCGACGACTATTCGCTGACCGGGCCGGCGAACGTCGATGCCGTCGCCGCGCGGCTGCGCACCGTCACGCGCCTGGCGCGCGAGCGGGGCAAGGTCGCCGCCGTGACCGAAACCGGGCTGGAGGCGATCCCCGATCCCAAATGGTGGACCGGCGTGATGGGCCGCGCGATCGACGCCGACGCCGACACGCGTGGCATCGCCTGGGTCCTTGTCTGGCGGAACTCGAATCCGGCGTTCGACCGCAAGAACCATTTTTACGCCCCCTATCCCGGACAGGCGAGTGCGGCCGATTTCAAGGCGTTCACCGACCGCGCCGACATCCTGCTCGAATGCGAGCTTCCCGATCTCTACGCCCGCGCCGCGGCGCGCTGACCCACGCGCTGCCGGACCGCCGGCCGATCAGACTGGTGACGACGACATGAACGTGCTGCCCGACCGAACGTTCGCCGCCCCGCCCGAGGGGGAGACGCTCCTGGCCGGGGTCGAACTGGGCGGAACCAAGTGCGTCTGCGTGCTGGCGACCCCGGGCGGCCTGATCGTCGATCAGGCAAGGGTGCCGACGACGCGGCCCGATGTGACGCTGGGTGCGATCGAGCGCATCCTCGACGGCTGGCGGGCCGGAGCCGGATTCGCGGGGCTGGGCGTCGCATCGTTCGGCCCGGTGCGGCTGGAGCCCGGCGCCGCCGATTGGGGCTATATCACCACGACCAGCAAGCCCGGCTGGCAGCAGACCGACGTCGCCGCCCGCCTGTCGCACCGCTATGGCGTGCCGGTCCCGTTCGATACCGACGTCAACGGGGCCGCGCTGGCGGAGGCGCAATGGGGTGCGGCACGGGGGCTGTCCGACTTCGCCTATGTCACGTTGGGCACCGGGGTCGGCGTCGGGCTGATCGTCCATGGCCGGGCGACGCGCGGGATCGGCCATTGCGAGCTCGGACATATGCGCGTGGCGCGGCTGCCGGGCGACGACTGGCCGGGCAGCTGTCCCTTTCATGGCGACTGTGTCGAGGGGCTGGCATCGGGCACGGCGATCCGTGCGCGGCTGGGGGCCGCCCCGCTCGCTGATGTCGGCAACGATCACCGGGTCTGGGACGGCGTGGTCGAGGCGGTCGCGCAGCTCTGCCAGGCGATCGTGCTCGCGACCGGCGCGGCACGGATCCTGGTCGGCGGCGGCGTCGCCAACGGGCAGCCGTTCCTGCTGCCCCGGATCGACGCGCGACTGCGCGCGATCATCGCCGGCTATGTCGAACTGCCGTCCGAACCTATCGTCATCGCACCCGCGCTCGGCGATGCGGCGGGGCCGCTGGGGCCGATCGCGATGGCCGCGGCGCTTGCCCCGACCGGGGCCGAAAGCGCTTGAACGTGCGGGACGCTTTTCGCAGAAGCAATCGTAAAAACGATCGCATAAAGGGAGGTTGTTGGTCGATGGGCATGTTCGCAAGGCTGTTGCTTGGTGGAGCGGCGCTCCTGCCGCTCGCCGCCACGGCGCAGCAGGTGGCAGCGCCGACCAATGTCGGGCCGTACAACGCCGCCTTTCTCGAAGGCGGGATCGGCATCGATCGCCCGCTCGAGCGGGCCGAGATGCTGGTCGCGGCGGGCGCGCCCTACACGATCTCGGCCTGGGTAAAGCCCGAGGCGCGCCAGCCGGGCGAAGCGGTGCTGGTGGCGCTCGGCGATCCGAAAGCCGCGTGCCGGTGCCTGTCGCTTGTCGACGGGCGACTCACACTGAGCGACGGCAATGCGCGTGTCATGACGCGCTCGGCGATCGCGGCAGGGCGCTGGACGCATGTCGCGGCGGTGTCGGACGGGACGGCGGTCACGCTCTACATCGACGGCAAGCGTGCAGGTGGCGGCGCGGCGAGCGCCGCGGCGATCGCGCCGAGGATCGCGATCGCGCCGCCGGGCACTCGACATTTCGGCGGCACGCTGATCGAGGCGAAGGTGACGCCGGGGGCGCTGCCCGCGCGCGACGTGGCGGCGCTGGTCTCCGCGCGGCCGCAATTCGATCTGGTCCAGATCTGGCAGGTCGGCGTCGGCTGGGAATGGCAGAAGCAGGCGAACACCGGCCTGTGGCGCCAGCAGGACCCATGGACGCTGCCGCAGTCGAAGGCCGCGTATAGTCCGCCCGTCGCCAAGCCGGTGCCAAGCTTACCTGCACTCCTGCCGACGGGCGCGGGGCGGTGGCAGGTCAACGGCTGGCAGCGCGCCGCCGCGCCCGCGGTGAAGGCAGGCGGCGCGGCGCTGTCGCGGCCGGGTGGGGCAGGGACGGGCTGGGTCGCGGCGGCGGTGCCGGGGACGGTGCTGCAGACATTGGTCGATCGCGGCGTCTATCCCGACCCCTATTACGGGCTCAACAACCTCAGGATACCTGAAAGCCTGGCGCGGCAGGATTACTGGTATCGCACCTCGTTCACCGTGCCGGCGGACGCGGCGGGCAAGCGCACGACGCTCGTCTTCGGCGGCATCAACTACGCGGCCGAGATGTGGGTGAACGGGCAGCGGCTGGGCGACACCAGGGGCGCGTTCATCCGCGGGCAGTTCGATTTCGAGCCGGTGGCGGGCGAGAACGTCATCGCCGTCCGCGTTTCGCCCCCGCCGCATCCGGGCATCCCGCACGAACAATCGATCGCGGGCGGCGTGGGTGAGAATGGTGGCCAGCTTGCGATCGACGGCCCGACCTTCGTGGCGACCGAGGGGTGGGACTGGATCCCCGGCATCCGCGACCGCAACACAGGGCTGTGGCGCCCGGTCGAGCTGGTCGCGCATGGCGACGTGCGCATCCTCGACCCGCAGATCGTCACCGACCTGCCCCTGCCGCGCACCGACAGCGCCGACGTCTATCTGAACGTCCCCGTCCGCAACGGATCGAACGTGGCCAAGGCGGTGACGGTGCGTGCGACGTTTGAGGGAGCGTCGGTCGAAAAGACCGCGACGATTCAGCCCGGCGACGGCGTCGTCCGCTTCACCCCCACCGAGTTCGCGCAGCTGCGCGTGCGCAACCCGCGCCTGTGGTGGCCCAACGGTTATGGCGAGCCCAACCTTTACGACATCGCGTTCGAGGCGGTGGTCGATGGCGCGGTGTCCGACACGCACAATGACCGCTTCGGCATCCGCGAGGTGAGCTACGACCTGTCGCTGTTCGACCGCGCGGGCAAGCTGCGCCGGGTCAACGTGCAGACCACCGATGGCGGGCTGAAGCGCGAGAAGCTGATCGACGTCACTCATACCGCGATCAAGCAGAGCCCGACCGGCTGGGCGGAGTCGCTGACGGCGGCGGGCGAGACGTCCCCGGCGGTCACCGCGATCGGCGAGGACCTGCCCGAACCGCACCTGACGATCCGCGTGAACGGCGTGCGCATCGCCGCGCGCGGCGGCAACTGGGGCATGGACGACGCGATGAAGCGCGTCAGCTACGACTGGCTGAAGCCCTTTTTCCGCCTCCAGAAGGAGGCGAACATGAACATCATCCGCAACTGGATGGGCAACAACAGCGAGGAGGAGTTCTACGATCTTGCCGACGAGAACGGCATGATGGTGATGAACGATTTCTGGCAGTCGACGCAGAACTTCCAGGTCGAGCCGCAGGACCCGCAGCTGTTCCTCGCCAACGCGCGCGACACGATCGCACGGTATCGCAATCACCCGTCGATCATCCTGTGGTTCGGCCGGAACGAAGGCGTGCCTTACCCCGCGCTCAACGAGGGGCTGGACGACGCCGTCTTCGACCTCGACGGGACGCGCTGGTTCACGGGCAGCTCGAACGTCGTCAACCTTCAGGGGTCGGGGCCGTATAACTACCGTCCGCCCGCGGGCTATTTCACCGATCTTGCGAGCGGCTTCTCGGTCGAGACCGGGACGCCGTCGCTGTCGACGCTCGAATCGGTGCGCAGCTATGTGCCGGAGCCCGACCGCTGGCCGCTGTCGGACGTGCTCGCCTATCACGACTGGCACTTTGCGGGGAACGGCGACACCAAAACGTTCATGCAGACGCTGGCGACGATGTTCGGTCCGGCGACCAGCTTCGAGGATTTCGAGCGCAAGGCGCAGATGATGAACCTCGAAACGCACAAGGCGATGTACGAGGGGTTTCTGGGCCATCTGTGGACCAAGAACAGCGGGCGTCTGCTCTGGATGACGCACCCCGCCTGGCCGTCCAATGCGTGGCAGATCTATTCGTGGGACTACGACACCCACGCGGCCTATTACGGGGCGAAGAAGGCGACACAGCCGCTGCACGTCCAGCTCAACCTGCCGGGTAACGAACTGGTGGTGCTCAACACGACGCAGGGCGATGTGAAGGGGCTTTCGGTGCGCACGCGCGTTGTGGGGCTCGACAATCGCGAACTGCTCGCGCGGACCGACCGGCTCGACGCGCTGGCCAATCGCGCGACGCCGCTGGCGGCGGTCCCGCTGGGGCCGTTGTTTGCGGCCAATCCGGTGGTGCTGGTGAAGCTCGAACTGGTCGATGCGGGCGGCATGGTCGTCGCGGATAATTTCTACTGGCGCGGCGCGAGCGAGGCCTCCTACCAGACGCTCAATACCATGGGCACGGCGACGATCGAGGCGGTGGGTGCGGCGCCGACCACCGACGGCGAGGATCGCGCGATCGCGGTCACGCTGAGCAATCGGGGGCAGGTGCCCGCACTCAATGCCAAGCTGACGCTGACCGACGACAAGGGCACGCGCATCCTGCCGGCCTATTACAGCGACAATTACGTCGCGCTGCTGCCGGGCGAGACACGGACGATCACCGTCCGTTATCCCGCCAGCGTGACGGTGACGCCGCGCCTGTCGCTGCGCGGCTGGAATGTCGCCGAGGCGGGGGTGGCGATCCGGTGAGGCGGCTGCTCGCACTCCTGATCGCGCCGCTGATGGTCGCGGCGGCCGATCCGCCGGTGGTCGCGGTGACGGGGGGACGGGTCGCGGGCTTCGCCGAGGCCGACCGACTTGTTTTTCGCGGCATCCGCTATGCCGCGCCGCCGCTTGCCGATCGCCGCTGGCGCGCGCCCGCGCCGGTCGAGCCGTGGCGCGGGGTGGCGGACGCGACGAAGCCCGCGCCCGCCTGCCTCCAGAACGACTATGGCTGGAACCGCGCGAACCATGTGTTCGCGAGCGAGGATTGCCTGACGCTGGAGGTCGCGACGCCCGCGCTGACGGGCAAGCGGCCGGTGTTCGTGTGGATCCACGGCGGCAGCAACCGGGCGGGATCGGGCGTCGGCATGGGATCGAGCCCGATGGTGGGCAGGGACATCGTCGTCGTGTCGATGCAGTACCGGCTCGGCATCTTCGGCTTCCTGGCGCATCGCGGCGCGGTCGAGGGCGGTCACGCGGGCAATTACGGGCT
>SXGQ01477604.1_pt1 | contig 46840 bp, 27 predicted proteins | sample 3178371 | NCBI WGS metagenome assembly SXGQ01 (sample SAMN11356859, study PRJNA531348) | freshwater metagenome | isolation source: freshwater sample F1-20 | place: China: Fuxian Lake, Yuxi | collected 2017-12-25 | reverse complement strand
CTACCCGCTACCCGAGGCGCAGCTCGACCGCTTCATGTTCAGCCTCACGCTCGACTATCCCGCGACGAGCGAGGAAGTGGAAATCGTCCGCCGCACCACACTCCGCGTGCAGGAGAAGCTCCAGGCTGTTGTCTCAATCGAAGACATCCGTGGCGTGCAGGAACTCGTCCTCGCTGCTCCGGTGAGCGATCATGTCATCGAATACGCCGTCGCCCTCGCGACCGCAACCCGCCCGGGAGCCGAGGGTGCGCCGCAGATTACGCGCGAATTCGTAGAATGGGGCGCAGGCCCGCGCGCCTCGCAGTATCTCGTTCTTGGCGCAAAAGCCGTGGCGCTTCTCGACGGCCGCGTCGCCGCCGAGACCGCCGATGTCCGCGCCGTGGCGCAGTCGGTTCTGAGTCACCGCGTTCTCACCAACTACCGCGCCACCGGGGCGGGCAAGAAAGCGCGCGACATCATCGCGGAACTCGTCCGGGCCGTTCAGGAGAAGACCTACTGAGCGCCGAATGAGACGCGCTGTTTTCCTGGATCGCGACGGCGTAATCAACAAGCCGGTCATTCGCTCAGGAAAACCATTCCCGCCCGTCACGGTCGCGGAGTTCGAACTGCTACCCGGCGTCATTCAGGCCTGCGCCAAACTGCGCGCTGCTGGATATCTCCTCGTCGTCGCGACCAATCAGCCCGACGTGGGCCGCGGAACACTGGAGCGTAGAATCGTCGAGGAGATGCACGGAAAGATGCGGTCTCTCATCGCGCTGGATCGGGTCGAAGTGTGCTACGATTCAGGCCTGGATGCGGAGACCGAGTTTCGCAAACCCGCGCCGGGAATGCTGCTGCGCGCCGCCGCGGAGATGGGAATCGATCTTCCATCCTCCTGGATGATCGGCGACCGCTGGCGGGACATCGACTGCGGCGCCCGCGCAGGCTGTCGCACGATATTCATCGATTGGGGTTACGACGAAAAACTCCGCACGCAACCCGACTTCCGCGTCAACAGCCTGCCCGAAGCCGTAAGCAGAATCCTCTGCGTAAAGTGATCACTTCTTCTCCGGACCGCCGCCGAATTGCTTGTAATACAGGTCGTGGAACGTGTTTGTACCGGTGACCGGCGCATTCTCATTCACGAGCTGCGGCTGCACGCTGTCCCACCACTTTTCAAACGCTCCGGACAACTCGGCGACAACCTGCGGATTGGCCTCCGCGACATTTGTCTGCTCGCCGTAATCAGCTTTCACGTCAAAGAGCTGCCACTCGGCTTTCTTTCCGACATTCACCAGATGCCAACGTGACGTGCGTACCGAGCAGCCCGAGTATTTCCCGGTCGCCGGGGCCGCGTGAAGCGCCCACCGGCCCACGTGGGTGAAGAGCGTCCGCTCCGACCACGCTGCGTCTGCATTCTCCAGCAGCGGAAGAAGGCTTCGGCCTTCGACCTGAGCGGCCACTTTTTCGTCAGGCTTCGCGCCGGCGAGTGCGGCGAGCGTTGGAAAGAAATCGATGTGCGCAGTGAGTTGGGTGCGGTCCCCGGGCGTCAGCGCTCCCGGCCAGCGCCAGAATGAACTTGCGCGGGTTCCTCCCAGCCACGGCGTGCCCTTTTTTCCACGCATTCCGGCGTTGAACACTTTCTCGCCCTGCGCCGTGCCGTTGTCGTTGATGAAGACCACCAGCGTGTCGCGCTCGATTCCCCATGCAGCAAGCTTCTGAACAAGCCGCCCGATGTTCTCATCAATGTTGTGGATCATTCCGAAAAAGTTCGCCGTCGGCTTATCCACCTTGTCCGCGTAGATCGCGGCATCCTCGGGCCGCGCATTATACGGGGCGTGCGGAGCGTTGGTCGCGATATGGGCGTAAAACGGCTGCTTTCCCTTCGTGGCTTCGATCCACTTCGCGGCGCGATCGAAAAATACATCCGTGCAGTAGCCGGTCGTCTTTTCGAACGTTCCATTGTGCAGGATTACCGGGTCGAAGTATTTGTTGTTCGGCGCATCACCGCACGTTCCAGGATACGACTGGCCGATTCCACCCGCGCCGTGGATGAACATTTCATCGAATCCCCGCGCAGTGGGCCAGTAGGCAGGTTCGTCGCCAAGGTGCCACTTGCCGAAAATTCCCGTCGCATATCCCGCACCTTTGAGAACCTGCGCGAGCGTGACTGCACCGGGCGCGAGACGCTCGCGTTCGTTGATCGTGTGTGTGATGCCATTGCGAAACTCGTGCCGTCCGGTGAGCAGCGCGGAGCGTGTTGGCGCGCAGGTCGGCGAGACGTGAAAGTCTGTGAAGCGGGCGCTTTCGCTGCGCAGCTTGTCGAGATTTGGCGTCTTCAAAATGGGATTTCCGTGCGCGGAAATATCGCCGTAGCCCTGGTCGTCGGTGAGGATGAAAATGATGTTCGGTTTGCGCCCGGCGAGGTCAGCTCGGAGCGGAAAGATGGCGGCCAGAAGGAGAAGAAGGATGCGGATCATGATTGTGAGAACACAGCACGAAGCGAAGGAAACAAGACAATTTCCGCCGCCCGCGACGGCTACCGACGGAATCCGGCTTGGTGCGCAGCGCGACGAGATGGTAGCCTTGGGGACTGATGAAACGAATCGCTTTGACGATGGGAGATCCCGCGGGAGTGGGGCCGGAAATTTGCCTGCGCGCGCTCGCCGATGCGGACATTGCACGGGATTGCACGCCGGTAGTCTTCGGCGATGCGGCAGTGCTTCGTACGTGCGCGGAGCAGACCGGCCTTCCATTTTCCGCGCCCGTGTGGAGTCCGGAGCAATGGGCGACAGATTTCGCAGGAATGACCGCGCCGGGCGTGCTGGATTTGCGAATGATCGAAACCGGCGCGTTCTCGCCGGGAGTCATCAATGCGGCAACTGGACACGCCGCATTCACGTACGTGAGCCGGGCGATCGACGCGGCACTCGCGGGTCAGGTCGCGGCGGTCTCCACAGCCCCCCTGAACAAGGAAGCCATGCATCTGGCCGGGCACAATTTTCCCGGTCACACGGAGATTTTCGCATCACGCACAAACGCCTCGCGTTCATGCATGATGCAGTATTCCGAAGAGATTACGTGTTCGTTCGTAACGGTCCATTGCGGCTACGCGGAGGTGCCCGCGCTGCTCACAAAGGAACGTATTCTTGAAGTCATCGAACTCAGCGCGGAAGGACTGAGGCGGATCCGCGGTCGTGCGCCAAAGATCGTAGTGTGCGGGCTGAATCCGCACGCGGGAGAACATGGGCTGTTTGGAAACCGCGAGGAGGAGCGGATCATCATTCCTGCAATCAAAGCGGCGCGCGCACTCGGGCATGATGTCGAAGGGCCGCTGCCGCCGGATACGGCGTTTGTTCCCTGGAAACGCAGGAGCACGGATGTCTTCGTGTGCATGTATCACGACCAGGGCCACATCCCGGTGAAGGCGCTCGCATTTGAATCCGCAGTGAACACCACCCTCGGGCTTCCGATCATCCGCACCAGTGTGGACCACGGCACCGCGCTCGACATCGCGTGGCAGGGAAAAGCGGACACCGGCAGTCTTTTCGCGGCGCTCCGTCTTGCGGCGAAACTCGCAGGGTAAATCGCCGGTCCCATTTTAAACTGCGCCCGCTATCCATTCTCATGCTCCGTTTGCTTACTAGATTTTTCCTGGGACTTCTCCTCATCGCTCAACTGCCCGCACGCGCAGACAAGCCGAACATCCTTTTTGCAATCGCCGATGACTGGGGCCGGCACGCGAGCGCATACGGCACGAAGTGGGTAAAGACTCCGGCATTTGATCGCGTGGCAAAGAGCGGGCTTCTTTTCAACAACGCCTACACCCCGAACGCGAAATGCGCGCCATCCCGCGCCTGCATTCTCACCGGCCGGAATTCCTGGCAGCTCAAGGAAGCAGCAAACCACATCTGCTACTTTCCGCCTGAGTTCAAAGGCTGGGGCGAGGCGCTTGCAGAGAACGGCTGGAACGTAGGCCACACCCTGAAAGGATGGGGGCCGGGCGTCGCAAACGACGCGCAGGGAAAACCGCGGCAGATGACGGGAAAAGCATACAACGCACGAAAGGCCGAACCGCCAACGAGCGAGATTAGCAACAACGATTATTCCGCGAACTTCGCGGATTTCCTCGATGCCGCGCCAGCTGGGAAACCGTGGGCGTTCTGGTACGGCGCAATCGAGCCGCATCGGGGCTATGAGTTTGGCTCGGGCGTGGCAAAGGGCGGCAAGAAGCTCTCGGACATCGATCGTGTGCCCGGTTGCTGGCCCGACAACGAAACCACGCGCAATGACATCCTGGATTACGCTTTCGAAGTGGAGCATTTCGACAAGCACCTCGGGCGGATGCTCGACGAATTGGAAAAACGCGGACTGCTCGAGAACACGCTCGTCATCGTCACCGCCGACCACGGAATGCCATTTCCGCGCGGGAAGGGAAATGCCTACGAGATTTCGAACCACGTCCCGCTCGCCGCGATGTGGCCGCGAGGCATCACAAAGCCCGGGCGCGTCGTGGACGACTTCGTGAGCTTCATCGATTTCGCGCCGACTTTCGTCGAGGTCGCGGGCCTCACTTGGGAGCAGAGCGGGATGGCAGAATCTCCCGGGCGCAGCCTCACCGACATTTTCCGCTCGGAGAAATCCGGCTTCGTAAGTCCCGCGCGCAGCCATGTGCTCATCGGAAAGGAACGCACCGACATCGGGCGGCCAAACGATGCCGGGTATCCGATTCGCGGCATCATCAAGGACGGCTGGCTGTATTTGAAAAACTTCGAACCGGCCCGCTGGCCTGCGGGAAATCCGGAGACCGGTTATCTTGATTGCGACGCCGGCGCGACGAAGACCTTCATTCTCAACGCGCGCCGCGCAAACCCCGCTGATCCGTTCTGGGCGCTTTGCTTTGGAATGCGTCCGCCCGAGGAACTGTACGATCTCGCCAATGACCCGGACTGCCTGAAGAACCTCGCAGGTTCGGCTGCGGAGAAACGTGCAACGCTCTCCTCCGAGCTGACCGCAGCACTCAAGGCCCAAGGCGATCCGCGCATCATCGGTGACGGCACCATCTTCGACCGTTACGAACACGCCAACAAAGGCCACGTGGGGTTTTACGAGCGCTTTATGCGCGGCGAGAAACTGAAGACCGGCTGGGTAAATGAAACGGATTATGAGCCGACTCCCTTGCCACCGAACGTGCTTCCGTAAATGAAAGAAGACCCTCAAGCCCGACAACAGCGCAGCGCAGGAACTGCGCGGCAGGTCGCGCTGCTTGTGGAGACTGCCATCGTCTCGGGACGCGAGATTCTGAAAGGCATCGGGCGCTTTCTGCGCGAGGGGCAGCCGTGGTCCGTCGTGCATGAACCACGCAATCTCCTGGATGCCGCGCCGGATTGGATCCGCACCTGGAAAGGACATGGGATCATCGCACGCGTGTCGTCGCCGGAGATGGCGCAAACGCTCAAGCGCACCGGGCTTCCGGTGGTCGATGTGCTCGGGCTGGTAAAGGATTCGCCGTTTCCGCTGGTGCATGTAGACGACGCGGCGCTCGCACGGCTCGCCGTCGAGCATCTATCGTCGCTGCGGCCCGCGAGCCTCGGTTTCTATGGATTCAAAGGCGAAAACTGGTCCGAGCAACGCCGTGATGCGTTCGTGAATGCGGCGAAGTCGCTCGGCTGGCATCCGTCCGTGTTGGAGGTGGAACGGCGGGCGCGTTTCCGCGGGACCTCGCAGGACCGGCTCGCGCGCTGGCTGAAATCCCTGCCCAGGCGCGCAGGCGTGATGGTGTGTAATGACGAACTCGCGAGCGACCTCTTGCAGACCAGCCGGCGCGAAGGCGTAGCCGTGCCGGCGGATCTTGCCGTGATCGGCGTGGACGACGATGAGGCACTCTGCAGCATTGCGTGTCCGGCGCTCACCAGCATCCGGGCAGCGCATGCGGAAGTCGGTTACCAGGCTGCAAAACTACTCAATCAGATGATGAAGGGCGTCGCCCCGAAGCAGCGGAAGATTCTTATTTCGCCCGGCGACGTCATCGCACGGCAATCGACTGATCCGATGCAGGTGGCCGACATTCATTTGCAGCGCGCACTGGCTTTCATCGATCAACACTCGCGGGAAAAGACTGGCGTCGACGATGTGGCCCGCGCGGCGGGGCTCTCGCGAAGCGTGCTTCAGCGCAGGTTCCGCGCGCACTTCGGCGCCACGGTGCTCGATGCGATCCAAAAGCGCAGAATCGAGACAGCCTGCCGGTTGCTGATGGATACCGGGTTGAAACCTGCCGAAATCGCCGAACGCGCCGGTTTCGTGCATCCGGAGTACTTCGCCACCGTTTTCAAAAAAGTGATGAACTGCACACCCCGCGAATACCGGCAGGCCGTGCGCCGGGGGGCTTAATCGTTCACGCTGCCGGCGCAGGACCGATGGTGCCGCCCTCGACGAACTCCGCCGGCGTGAGCGACTGGCGCTGGTCTATTCTGCCCTGACTGATGTTCGCAGCCCACCGCACGATCCGGCGGACCACCGGCCCGGTATCCCAGCGGATGTGCGAAATGGCGGGCTTGCACCACGCAAATGTGGGGTGGGCATCGGTGCAGATGAGGGAAACCTGATTTGGAACCCGCAGACATCTCGCAGCGAGAAACTGCTGAACGGCGGCAAAGAGCGGCGCCTCGTCCACAATCATCGCGGTGGGCGGCGTGACGCGGAAAAGCGAATCGAGCAGTTCGTGCAGGCCATCCACCGTCGGCTCCCAATCGGGGAGGTTGTAGTCGCTGACAGGGAATCCGCGGCTGCGAATTGCGTCGAGAAATGCGCGTTCGGAACGTCCCGGTTTCGGGATGCGACGGACCCGCTGGGCGATGAGCACAATTCGCCGGTGCCCAAGATCCATCAGCCTGTTCGTTGCAGCCGCCACGACGGGAGGCTTGTTCGGCCCGGTGCCGGCAATCGGCAGTTCGTCCCGGCGGCCAAAAAGCGCAAACGCCGGGATGGAGTGCTCGCAGAACCACGACAAAACGTCGCGCGAACCCGCGGTAACAATCCATGCGTCGGCGGCATTCTGCTCCACAAAGCGGGCAACCCTCCCCACATCCATTCCGAGTTCGCTGAGCGATTTCGAAGCGAGAAATGCCGTGTGGCCGACGGCGGCGAGCAGATGCTGGAGTTCGATGATGTACCCCTCGGTAAGCGGGAGCGGATCGAAGTCGAACACGCCGATTCGCATGGGGCGCGCGAATTCGCCATCGGGCGAGACGACGCGGCGCTTGCGCCCCTGCCCCTCGTTAGAAATGACACCCTCCTTTTCGAGCTGAATCAGCGCGGAGACCACGGTCTTGCGGTTGACTCCCAGTTCCGCCGCCAGCCAGTTCACTCCGGGAATTTTTTCGGTCCAACGACCGCTCGCGAGTTCCTCGCGCAAATACGCGGCAACCTGCGCGCTGGCGGATAAAATGCGGATCGGATTCACGACCGAACCTTATCCCAAATGGGCAAGGTGCGCGAGGGGAAACCGTTTGGCTGCGGTGTCCGATGTGCCATGGTTTTCCAGCAGGCTCATCCCGCGAACCGTGCGCTGGCCGTGAGTCCGCCATTCAACGCTTCATCCAAAATGAAAATCCAATCAAACGTTCGCAAATTCTTCCTCGCCGGGTCCATTGCAGCCGTGATCGCGGCTCCGGGAGCGCACTCCGCAAATGTCACTTGGGATTCGAACACCAGCACCGCTGGCGTTCAGGAAGCCGGCGGCACATTTACGTGGGCTCCGGGCGATCTGAAATTCTGGGACGGCGTCGCCAATGTCGCCACCACCAACGACGCGACCACCGATATCGCCCAGTTCGGAAACGGTGCCACGCTGGCCAGTGTGGCCACGGTTAATGTGAGCACTCAGAGCATCAACGGGCTCATTTTCGGCGCTACTACCACAAACGGCTACACCCTGACCGCCGTTACTGCCGGGCAAGTGATTACCATCGGTGGCAGCGGCATCACGGTCAACTCCGGCGCCCAGACAACCACGATCGGCAGCGCGAACCTCGGTGTAACCCTCGGCACGGCCCAAACGTGGTCAAACAACTCCGCAAGCAACCTCGTCATTAACGGTGCATTGGCGCAAGGTGCCAATACGCTGACATTTGACGGCTCGGGAGCCATTACGTTCGGAACCGCCACCACGGGCGTCATCACGGGCTCCGGCGCCATCATTAAGAACGGAACCGGAGCCCTTGTATTAAGCGCAGCCAGCGTTCCCACTCACGCAATCACAGGTAACATTACGCTGAACAACGGTTCCATCCATTTCCAGAACACCGTTTTTGGCGGAAAGAATACCCTCATCACAGGCGGGTATCTCGGCGGGCGCTTCGGCAGCAACGTCACATGGAGCGGCGGCCTCGGGACGGGTGCTGACCAGATTCAAATCACCGGGGGCATCAGCGGTTTCAGCGGTGAAGGCGGCACGGTCTCAACGTTCCAAATCGGAAGCGCTCTTTCGACGCTCAAGTGGGGAGCCTCCGGAGAGAACGGCGCCTCCGGATTTTTCAATCCGACCGTCTTCATTGCCGGGGGATCATTCGCACAGAACGTCAATGGCAAAGGCGCGTTGAACAACGGCATCGATCTCAACGGATCCAATCGCACCATCACCTCCCTGCATGGCAACGGCGACGGTGCTTCCACCACGGGCTTTACGATCAACGGCGCGATTTCCAATTCCGCGGGCACCACAGCCGGCTTCGAGAAAACCGGTCCCGGCAACGTGATCCTCGCCGTAGCCAACTCCTACAACGGCGCCACTACGATCACCGGCGGTTCGTTGACCGTCGGTGGCAGCGATCGTCTGGGCAACGGTAGCGCCACAAACACGCTCGTTTTCAATGGTGGTTCACTTCTGGCAAGCGGTGCCTTCACCTCGGCTGCAACCCGGAGCGTGATGATGGCCGGGACCGGAATCATCAATTCCAACGGCTTCGCGGTCGGCATCGCCGGTGATATCGGCGGAGCAGGCGGTCTCATCAAGAACGGCACGGGAACGCTGACCCTCTCCGGCACCAACACATACGGCGGCGTGACTTCTGTGAACGCCGGCACCCTGGCCATCGCAAAGGAGGTGTCGCTTTACAATGGCTCTCCGGTGAGCTGGACGGCAGCCGCTGTGAACGTGAGAAACGGCGCTACGCTCGCGTTGAACGTCGATTCTGCAGGAGCGGCCGGATTCAGCGTCGCCAATTTGAACACGATCGTGACCAATATCTCCGTAGCGAATAACGCCGCGGAGGGCTTGCAGGCGGGAGCGAGTCTCGGACTCGACACCAGCACAGCCTTCGGTGCGACGTTCACCCCGAGTGCAGCGCTTGCAGATTCCACCGGCGCCAGTGGCGGAAGGATCGGCCTGACGAAGTTCGGGGCCGGGACGCTCGTGCTCGACCAGACGAATACCTACACTGGTGTGACGACGGTCACCGGAGGAACACTCCAACTCGGCAGTGGAGCCCCCGCCGGCTCGCTGAGCACCAGCAGCGTGATCACTGTGGGAACAGGCGCGACTTTCGCAGTCAATCAGACCGACACAGTAACGCAGGGAACTGACTTCAGCGGCGTGCAAATTTCCGGAGCCGGCGGCTTCGCTCAGGCGGGCTCCGGCACGACCGTGCTGAATCAGGCGAATACCTTTAGCGGCACCACCACCATTAGTTCGGGAAAAATCGTCATCACCAACCCCGCAGCGCTTCAAAACAGTGCGTATGACACCACCGGCTCGAATGGCACCACCATTGGACTGGACGTCACGAGCGGTGTGAGCTCCGGCACGCTGACCCTCGGCGGTCTTGCGGGCAGTGTTGATTTAGCCTCGGCCGTTACCGCTGGATTCACCGGCTCGGTCACGAACCTGACGCTCAATCCTCAGAGCGGCGTCACAAGGACCTACGCCGGCGTGATTGCCAACGGCACGATGTCCCTCACAAAGACCGGTGCCGGTACGCAGATTCTTACCGGCGCGAACACCTATACCGGAGCCACCATCGTCAAGGCCGGCACCCTCACGGTCGGCGTAGGTGGTTCTTTGGATGCCAGCAGTGTTTTGCAACTCAGCGGTGGAACTTTTAGCTACGGCAACACGAGTGCCGGCCAAACCGTGAACGGTCTCACTGTCAGCAACGGCAACTCCACCCTCAGCAATACAGCGACCGGCCAAACCCTGACTCTCGGCGGAATCACCAGGACGGCTGGCCTGTATGGCACGGTCAATTTCGCCACTCTGACCGGCCCAATCAGCACCACAACCGGGAACACGAATGGAATCATCGGACCATGGGCCACCACCGGCGCTACGACCACGCTGCGGTATGCGTCGGGATCGCCGGATGGCAGCACTCCGACGAACATCACCGCGGTGACGGGAACCACGGCCACGGCCAACACTCTGGGCAACGTTACCGACGCAACTGCGAATTACGAATACTCGGCCGCGGTTGCGGCGATGGGCGCCGGCACATCGCTGACCGGCAACACGCTGCGCTACTCGGGCGGTGCTACAACGACCGCCATCAACGCGACCAGCACCATCACTCTCAACGGCCTGATGCAAGCGGGGACGGGACTCCTGACCATCTCGGGTGGACCCTCCACTGGCGGCCTCCTCATCGGTTCGACCGGCGAATTGGTCATCGCCGCGAACGCCGCAGGAACAACGATCTCTGCAGCGATCGGCGGCACAGGACGCTTGGTTTATAATGGTGGGGGTCTTCTCCTACTCAGCAGTACAACCAGCAGCTACACCGCAGGGACAGTCATCAACGCGGGCGAAATACGCATCGCCTCCGATGCCGCCCTCGGGAATCCCAGCGGAAGCATCACCCTGAATGGCGGCGTTCTGCGCGGAAACAGCACCAACCCACAAGCAGGCAATGGAGGTGGCGTTAACATCACTTCCGCGCGCGACGTCATCGTGGGTTCCGCAGGAGGTTCAATCGGGGCTCATGGCAATAACTTCTTTACCACCACCGGGAAGCTTACAGGCGCTGGCACCCTCACATTCGCCGATGTGGGAGGTGCAGGTGGCCGGTCCTTGAACTTCAACGCCACGAACAACGACTTTACCGGAAGACTCGAAATCGGATCGAACGGAATGACCTTGCAGGTCAACAGCTTGCTCGACCCGTCCGGCGCTGGCGCCATCGCGTTAAACCAAACCACCACCCTCAGTACTTCAATGTTCGCGTATGGCACGGGAGCAATTACGCCGCTCAACTTGAGTAACCGCGTATTCGAGGTCAACGCATCCGGCGCGCTGACCGCCACGATCAGCAACCTCAACACCACCCACGCCATCAACGTCAGCACAAATCTGCAGGCAACCGGCGCGGGGGCGAAGACTCTCCAGTTCGATGCAGCCAATGGTCCAACCAACGTCTTCTCTGGCAGTATCACCAACGGGGCCGGCGGTGGAACCATCGCCGTAAACAAGACCGGCGCAGGAACGTGGGCGCTCGGCGGCACCAATACATACTCCGGCGATACAAACCTTCTGGCAGTCGGCACCACCGGCCGGCTGGTATTCCAGGGCAGCCAGTCACTCTCGCCCAACACGAAACTCATCTTCGCGCAGAACTCCTCGAACGTCCAATCAGTGCGCTTCCTCGACGACGCTGCTGGCACCATCAACTTCAACCGCCCGATCGAATTCGGCGGCAACAACACCATCCAGGTGCTTGGCATTTTTGTCGGCAACAACAATACCGCCAACCTCGGCAGCAGCGCTGGAACCACGACCGGTAGCACGATTCTGGTCGGGAACATCACACATACGTCGCTCGCATCAGACACCGGCACGTTCAACATCAACGTCACAGGTGCCAACGGTTACAGGCTGCAGGCCGGCACCATAACGCTGAACAACCTCGTGAACCGGACAGCAAACAATACAACGGTCACCGTGCTGAACCCGACTAGCGCGAGCATGACCGTCGCCGCCGTAGCCATGGCCGCGGGCAACACGGGCACCGCCAACGACGGTATTCCTGTCCTGCGGCTCGATGGCACCAGCAGCGGCAACATCATCTCCGGCGCGATCTCGAACGCACCGGATGGCCCGGGCTTTGGATCCGGTCAGGCATTGAGCCTGCAGAAGCAAAACACCAGCGTCTGGACACTCAACGGCACCAGCACTTATTCCGGCACCACCACCATCAGCGCCGGAACGCTCATCGGCACGAACGCTGTTCAGTCCTTCGGTACAAACTTGAACGGCATCAGCATCGCGGGGTCCGGCACACTCAGTCTGCGAAATGACAGCAGCGTCTCATTCACCAACGGCACAAGCGCCTACAACATCGCCAACTCGGCTTCGGGTGCCACCATCAACGTGGATCGCATCACGGGCACCGGCAGCAACACCATCACCGTTGGCAACCTGACCACGACATCCACCGCCGGAACCTGGACCTTGAACTTCACAGGTGCAAACGGCGTCCGGCTCAGCGCAGGAGCGCTGAATACGCCGGTCTCGACGGTGGCAGCCACGCACACAATCAACAACAACATCGCCGACGGCGGAACGCTGACTCTGGACTCCGTATTCGATCAGGCGACCACCGTTGCCAGTCCGGACCTCGTCTTCGCGGGCTCGGGCGACACCATCGTCACCGGTGCAATCACACAGACGTTGTCCACCATGGATCTGATCAAGAATGGCGGAGGAATGCTGACATTAAACGGCGTGAACACCTATGGCGGTGCGACGAACGTCAATGGCGGTACCCTTCTCGTGGGTGGTTCGATCTCGGGCAGCACGGTCACGGTTGGAAACACCGCCATACTCAAAGGCACCGGCAGCATCTCCGCCACAGTCGATGTTCAGGGCGGCGGCACCCTCGCTTCCGGCGCGAGCATCCAGAGCCTTGCCATCGGTTCGCTGAGCATGAGCAGCGGGGCAACTTTTGCCTACGAGTTCAACAATGATGCCGCACCCGGCGTCGCTGGCGACCTCACCGCCATCAACGGTGGCTTCAACCTCGCTCTCGACAACACCACGGCAATCACCTTCACCGAATTAGGCTCCGGTTCCTGGCTCGCAGGCGAGAAGCTCACGATCGCGAGCTACAACGGCGCTTGGAATAGCGGCCTGTTTGATTTTGGCGGCAGCACGGTCACAGATGACTCACAGATCATCATCGGCGGTACAGCATGGACCTTCGACTACAACGACACAGTCGCCGGCTCCAACTTCGCTGCCGACCTTACAGGTCCCACATACGTAACCATCACCGCCGTTCCGGAGCCCGGCGCGGCGGCTTCGTTGCTGGCGGGTCTCAGCGTGCTCGCATTCGTGCGTCGCCGCCGGGCATGAACCAACAAATGGAAAATTTGGGATGAGTCGCGCTTTGACGGGTAGCGCTCATTTCAGGGTAGGGAGCGGACTCCAGATGTTCTTTTGACGGGGAACATGGGAATCTGCCGAGGATGGGTGCCGGCGCGGTCAGGGGTGACCGCGCCGGCACATTTTTCAGCCGGAATCGAGACACCGGACCATCCACCCAAACATCACCCTAAAAGGGACAGGATGCGCAGCGGAAGGGTCTGGATATAACGCAAACCCTGCTCACATTCTCATCAAAATGGCCTCGTTCTTCCCAATATCCCTGCCCGCAAAACTGAAAACAATGAACTCGACGAACTCAAGCCCACTGCAAGTCGCCGCATTACTGCTGGCCGCCGTCCTACCTGGCACGGCGACTACGGCGATAGCCGCGCCCAAAGCACAGGAAACGCCGCTCGGGGAGTCAGGAAATCAACTGCTCACGAATTACGCCGGGCAACTGAAGAGCCTCCAGTCCGAGTTGGGCTCCGTGCTACCCCGGGCGGACGAGTCACAAATGGTCACGCTGCAAAAAGCGCGCGATTCCATGAAAACCGCCGAGGCCACCGCGAAGACCACAGCCGAAGCGCTCGGGAAAATTGGGACGGGTAAGGCGTTGGTGGAGCATGCAAAAGGCAAGTGGATCGGTGGCGCGGAAAAGGGAATCGCAGCGGCGGAGGCGGCCCTGAAGAAGGCAACCACGGACGCAGAGCGTGAAGCCGCGAAGAAAGACATCGCGAAATGGCAGGCGAACAAGGAGGACGGCCTGAAGGCGCTCAAGGAGCGTCAGGAAGCCTACGACAAAGCGCGGGTCGAAGAGCCGAAACTTAAAGAAGCGAACGCAGCAGCGCAGGCCGCGCTGACGCAGGCGCGGGCGGCGGAGGCGGCGGCAGCGAAGGCAATCCTCACGAAACTCGATCCTTTCATCGCTGGCGACAAACTCGATGCGAAGCTCTTGAAAGCGGCAGTGCTGGCTGATGCGACGCCGCGCGGGCTCGCGGAGTTTGCGCAGCAGGGCGCAGCGCAGGCCGCGATGATCGACGCGCTCCTCGCCGATACCGCCTTGATGAAGCAAATGCTCGAAGCCGGCGGGGCGAAGTTTGCTCAATATGGAAGGGCGCTGGAAATCTACACGTCGATTCGCAAGACGAGCCCGAAGTCCGCCGACGGCACTCTTCAAAGGCTCGCACTCGCAGTCGCACTGGAGCACGCGAAGCCGATCGAACAATCGAATCCAGTGGACGCCAAGAACGCACCGGCGACCGTGGACCCGGTGAAGCGTTATCAGCATTACGAGAAGGCGTTTCTCGATGGCGAACTGGACCCCGCTTTCAAGGACATGACGACGTGGGAACTGCGAATGGTCGTGGACTGCGACGCTCCGGATTCCATCCTCGCATGGGGTCGCGAAATGCTGCGCAACTACCGGCCCGACCACATTTACAATCCGGACTACGGATGGCGCTACACCGGCACGGTGCGCACGGAGGTGAAATACGGCTCGCAGGAAGTGAGCGAGGATTTGCCGTCGCTCCAGACGTATCAGAATATCATCAACAACGGCGGTGTTTGCGGCCGGCGTGCATTCTTCGGACGGTTCATCAGCCAGAGCTTCGGAATCCCGACCTGGGGCGTGACCCAGCACAAACACGCAGCAGTCAGCCACTGGACGCCGAAAGGCTGGGTGGTGAATCTAGGCGCGGGCTTCGAGCATAGCTGGTGGGACAAGGACGAGGCGCCGAAGAGCGGCTCGGATTTTCTTTTGGAAACCCAGGCGCGCGAACACGGCGGCGCCTACATGAAAGTATTGCGCGCACAGTGGATCAGTCGCGTGCTCGGAGAGCAGCAATACAACGGCCGCAAAGGAGTCGCGGGCGGATTCTGGAGTGGAATGGCGCAATACCAGACGGCCGGACTCGCGAGCACTGCAGTCGCACTCGGACCGCTCGGCCAGGAGCTCGCCGAAGCGAATGAAGCAAAACAAAAGCAGGTGCTCGCCCAGCCGAAGCTTGAAGCGAGCGACCAGAAAGCAGTCGTCGGCGCGAACGGAACAATCACCATCCCCGCGGTCGGATTTACGAAACCGTCGGGCCAGTTCGCGGCGATGAAGAGTTTCGCGGGCGGGATGCAGCTTCACTGCACAGGCGGTTTCAAGGCCGAATACGAAGTCGAGGTTCCCAGGGCCGGACGATACGCACTCACCGCACGCGTGGTGACCGTTCAGGATGGGCAGAAGTTTCGGTTTGAGGGTGGCGATTCAAAGGCTCCGCTCGAAGTTGCCGTTCCGTACACCATCGGAAAATGGCAGCAGACTCCCCCGGTCGAATTGACGCTGGCGAACGGGAAAAATGTCATCCGCGCAGCGCTGCTGGACGGCAGCCGCGGTGTCACCGTGAAGGATTTCACTTTGAGCCCGGTGAAGTAACCCCACCAGGCGCGGCACACAGAATCACACAAACGTTTGCTCACAGAACGACTCAACAACCACGAACCTCGCGACACTACCAATCCGACATGAACCAACACCACATCACACGCCGCGCATTCGCCCTGACATCGATTGCCCTCACACTCTCGACGCTCACCGCCAACGCGGCCGACAATCCGGGCAGCAAACCTGCCGACATGACGAAGCCCGTCCAGGTCTTCATCCTCATGGGACAGTCCAACATGGTCGGCCTCGGCAAAGTCGGAGGGCCGGATGGCTCGTTGGAATTCGCGGTGAAGGAGAAGAAGAAATATCCCTACCTCGTGGACGAAACGGGCGCGTGGGCCGAGCGCAAAGACGTGCGCTACGCCCGTGTGATGTCGGGACGCGGCGGCGGCATGCAGCGGTTCAACAACGAATGGATGACGGTCAAGACCTGCAAGACCATCGGGCCGGAGTTCGGCATCGCGGAACCGCTCGGCAACGCCGTCGAAGCGCCCGTGCTCATTTTGAAAAGCTGCATCGGCAATCGCAGCCTCGGCTGGGATTTGCTGCCGCCGGGCAGCGAGCGGTATGAATTCACCGTCAAGGACAAGGCGGGCGTGGAGAAGAAAATGATCTACGCCGGCTACAAGGAGAAACCCGATTCATGGGAGGCCGATCCGGCCAAGGGAATCAAGACCGAGCCCGGACCGTGGGTGGACAAGAGCGGCAAGCCGATCGAGTGGTATGCAGGCAAACAGTGGGACGACGACATCGCCTACGCAAAAACCGTCCTCTCCGAACTCGACAAACACTACCCCGGCGCGACGAAGTACGAAGTCGCTGGATTCGTTTTCTGGCAGGGAGAGAAAGACGCCGGCAACCCCGGCCACGCCGCCAAATACGAAAAGAACCTCGTCCACTTCATCAAAACCGTACGCAAGGAATTCAACGCCCCCAACGCCAAGTTCGTCCTCGGCACGATGGGTGAATCCGTGAAAGGCAGCGGCGGCAATGGCGGCGAGATTCTCAACGCCCAGCTCGCAGTGGACGGCAGCACCGGCAAGTATCCCGAGTTCAAAGGAAACGTCGCCACAATTTACACAAACCCGATGGCACAGGGCGGCAGCGGCAACGGTCACTACGGCGGCAAGGCCGAGGTTTACATGGATGTAGGTGAAGCCATGGGCAAGGCGATGGTCGAACTGCTCAAGGGCAAATAGGCCGATGCGCGAGGCAAAGCTCCTTGCGTTGTTGCTTTTCGCAACGTCATCCGCAGCACCCGCTGCATCCGACGCCGCGAGGAAAGTCCTCAGCGAATATTGCACCGACTGCCACGACGCCGCGGAACAGAAGGGCGATGTGCGGCTCGATCAACTCGATGGTCTCGCGCTCGATGCGCGGCTGGATCTTCTCAACCGCGTACAGGAGCAGGCCTACCTCAAGCACATGCCTCCCCCAAAAAAGCGACAGCCGTCGGAGGATGAGCGGCAGCAGTTGCTCGCGTGGGTGTCGGCGGAGCTGAAGGTTCACAAGGCCTCCAAGCTGGAGGGCAAGCTGAGCAAGCCGGAATACGGCAACTACGTGGAGCATGAGAAACTGTTCTCCGGTGAGTATGCAAAGCTCCCTGGCTTCACCCCCGACCGGCGCTGGCTGATCAGCGAGTTCATCTTCAACGCCAGGATTCAAAGGATGCTCGGAAATATCACCATTGAATCAAGGAGAGACGGAAGGGGGCCCGTGCTGGGCGGCGTAAAAGTCCAGAACCTCAGCCTCAGCAATCCCTTCCTGCTGCCGACCGTTTCCGGAGTGCGCTACTACGCCAACGAGGATCTCACCGGTGGCCACCTCTCGAGCATGCTGACCAATGCTCACAAAATCTCCGAATACATCACGGACACCCTCGTGAAGAGGAAGGGCAGCAAGAGCTTCCCGGCCATCGGCCAAATCATGGCTCTCGAAGATCAGCAACAGGCGACGCTCGCGGCGAGGCGTGAATTTCTCAGCAGCCGGATCGCGGGGCTCTGCGAGGAAATTTACGGCGCAAAAAATGCCGCGATGCTTCCCCGCTTCCAGCCGGTTGTCCTGAACGAGGTGAAGAAACTGGCTGCAGGAGAGACCTACAAGAAAGCGCCCATCCATGTCGCACAAAACCTCCTGAAGGACCTCGAAGGCGATACACTTGTTTTCCAGCTACTGGGCGATCCGGAGAAACGAAAAAAATCTGACGATGAACTCCGGGAATTGTGCGAGCGCACGTGGTCTTATTTTGGCGAGGACCCGCGCACCATCCAGGGACGCATGACCATCCTGCGGGATTACTTCCCCGATTTCCGCCAACTCGCACTCAGCGGGAAGACCAAGCAAAAAGCTGCTGTGTTCAAGCCGCTTCCCGACGCGGAAATGAAGGTAATCCAAGCCTCCATCCTCAAGCACCGCGCCGAGGGCGACACCTACTCCGCGCTTCTCGAAAAGTGCATGGCGGGCTGGGAGAGCGAATGCAAACAAGCCCGACTCGATGCCCCGCCCACGCCCGATTCGCTGCTCGGCAAGTTAATCAATCAGTTGTTCAACGCCATTCTCGAGCGCTCCCCGGATTCCGCGGAAGCCCGCGAGTACCTCGACCTTTCGCGAACCTACATCCAGAAGCTCGGCAAGCTGAAGGCCATCCAGAAACTGATCCAAACGCTGCTCCTCTCGAGCGAATTTGCATACCGTCAGGAGTTCGGCTCCGGCGACGCGGATGCGAACGGACGGCGAATGCTCTCCCCGCGCGATGCCAGCTACGCCATCGCATACGCCCTCACCGACCAAGGGCCGGACCCGGAACTCGCGCAGGCCGCGGCATCGGGCAGGCTTTCCACCAGGGAGGATTTCAAAAGGGAAGTGACGCGCATGCTCGCGGATCGCAGCAAAACTTACCTGGTCGATCCCATTCTCGCCGACAAGGGCTTCCGCGAAAACACCACCGACCTCCCCATCCGCAAGCTTCGATTCTTCCGCGAGTTCTTCGGCTACCCGGCCGCCATCACCATCTTCAAGGACGAGAAACGCTTCGGCGGTGACCGTCTCGGTGACGCCACGGATCGGTTGCTCAGCGAGACTGACCGGACCGTCGAATACATTCTCAAGCAGGACAAAAACGTCTTCGAGGAACTGCTGACCACGGACAAGTTCTACGTTTACCACGACGGCGACAACGCGCGGATGCAGGCGGCTTCAGACCGGATCAAGTCCATCTACGCCTATTTCAAAGACCTCGACTGGCGAAAATTCAAAAACGAAGACCTGCTCAAGCACGCCGATTTTTTGAGGAAGGTGAAAATGCGGAGCGTTGACCCCGACAAGCTGGAGGCCCGCAACCGCCAGGGCTCGACCATCGAACTTTTCAAGCTGTCCATGGAAAGCATTACTGCGCGATTGAACAAGGGACAGAAAGAGGCGGCCCCGTTCGACCTCTACCGGGGATACGGCTACGACTTCATGATGGGCTACAATGTGTCCAAGTTCTTCGGCATCGCCTTGGACAACTGGGATTACTTGACCGTCCAGCCGGGGAAGGTCGCCCATCGCAAAGGCATCCTGACGCACCCCGCCTGGCTCATCGCCCACGCGAAAAACACCGAGACCGATCCCGTGCATCGCGGCAAATGGGTGCGCGAAAAACTGCTCGCCGGCACCATCCCCGACGTGCCCATCACCGTTGACGCGAAGATTCCCGAGGACCACGGCAAGTCATTGCGGGACCGCCTCGCGTCCGCATCCGAAGTCACCTATTGCTGGAAATGCCACGTGCACATGAATCCACTCGGATACACCTTCGAGAGCTACGACGATTTCGGCAGATTCCGCACCGAGGAATCCCTCGAGTATCCGGATCAGGTCATCAAGAAGAACCCCGACAAGTGGACGCTCCTCACCGATACCCGCGACATTTACAAGACGGTGCCGGTCAATTCCGCCGGATACCTTGAAGGCACCGGCGACGCGAAGCTGGACGGTGAAATCAAGGACGCGCAGGACCTCGCTGAACGCCTTGGCAAATCGCGCAGAGTCCGCCAGTCCATCATCCGCCATGCCTTCCGTTATTTCATGGGCCGCAACGAGACCCTCTCGGATTCGCAAACTCTCATCGCGGCTGAAAATGCCTATGCGGAAAGCGGCGGGAGCTTCGATGCTGTCATCGTATCCCTGCTGACCTCCGATTCATTCATCTATCGCAAACCCGTAGAAAGCTAACCATTATGCTAAAAAGAAGAGAGTTCATGCTGCACACGTTCCTTGGCGCTGGTGCCATGGCGTTGGCCCCGTCCTTCAACCAGCTTTTCGCAGCCTCCGATGCGGGCGGTTTTCCGAAGCGATTCATCTTCATCCGCAAATCGAGCGGCCAACGTCCCCTGGAGCTGGCGCTCCCGACTTTCTCTGAAAAGGAAAAGGCCCGCGATGCCGCCAAAGAGACACTGGAAGTGGACCTCGACAAACACGAGCTGCCCGGATGGCTTCAGGGACTCGCTCCGCACAAGGAGAACCTGACGATTCTCCAAGGCCTCTCGGCCATGATGAGTGAAAACGTCCATTACTCGTTCTCGTCGGTCATGGGTTGCTTCAAATCCAATCGCAACACCCTCAGCTCGATCAAGCGCACCACCATTGATTTCGAGTTGGCTCGGTTGTTTCCATCCCCATTCGGCCACGTCGAACTCTCCTTCGCGGCCGACCGCACCGGAATCGTCTCCGGCTACTCTGCACCCGCTCCGCAGACCCGGAACTACTGCTACGCGGATCCCGAGACCGCGCGATTCGAGTTGTTTAAATCGGTCCTCAACCCGGATGCGGTCAACTCCGACAATGACATGCTTTCATTCCTTCAGAGCAAGGAAGGCCTGAAGGCCAGCGGCATTGGCGGGCGCGAAAAACAGCGTCAGGAAATGCAGGTCGAATCCATCGAGGCCATCCGTGAGCGAAACAAGAAGCTGATTTCCCTTTCGGGAACACTCTCGAAGCATCTCCCAAAGCTGGCCTCCGTTCATGCCAACGGCGGAGCGGACGCCACCACTCCGGAGAAACAGGCGGCCATGACCGACGTGCTGGTCGCCGCCATGAAAGCAGGCCTGACCAATGTCGTTACTTACACGATAGACGATCTCGGCACGCCCATCACCGGACTCCCAGGAAATGAAACCGATCGCATTGGCATCCACCCGCTGGGCCACGATGAATCATTTGGAGGTGTGCCCGCCTGGAAAACGCGCGAGCAGATCCAGATTAGCCACATCAATCAGGTAAAGACGATCGTCGAAGCCCTTAAGAAGCAGCCCGAGGGCAACGGCACGATGTTCGACAACACGATGATCATGTATTTCCCCGAGAATGGTGAAACCCACCATGGCATCGGCTTGGAGTCGCCGTTCGTCATCATGGCCGGATCCAAATGCAATCTGAACCTCGGGCGCCGTTACGTCCGTCTGCCATTCCACGGCAATGAGGGCCACAAGACACTGGGCAACTGGTACACCACGCTGCTCAACGCCCACGCAAACCCCATCAAGCACTACGGCGATTTGGACCTCGAGATGGCGCGCAAGAAGTTCGACCAGACCGGCGCGATCAAACAGCTCATGGCATAAGACGAGGCGAGCCATTCCAAATTGGCGGGCTTTCACGCGAACGAACCACCGGCAGCGACTTACAATGAATCAGAACCCAATCAGCCGCAGAATTTTTGCGCTGTCATACATCGTGCTCACCGCGCTGGTCTCGTCGTTTTTTGCAGCCGCTACGGCGGCGGAAGCGCCCATTCCGAAACCGGATGGCAAACCGGCCGACATGACGAAGCCCGTCCAGGTCTTCATCCTGATGGGGCAATCCAACATGGTCGGCCTCGGCAGGATTAGCGCGGAAGGCAACCGCGGGCCTGAGGGTTCGCTGGAGTTTGCCGTGAAGAACAAGATGAAATATCCCTATCTCGTCGATGATGCCGGGAATTGGTCGGAGCGCAAAGACGTCCGCTTTGTGCGGATGATGCAGGGAAACGGATTGATGAACAACGAGTGGATGGGAATCAGGACAGGCACCATCGGACCGGAGTTCGGAATCGGACACGTGGTCGGCAACGCAGTCGATGCCCCCGTGATGATTCTCAAGAGTTGCATCGGAAACCGCGCCCTCGGCTGGCACCTTTTGCCGCCGGGAAGCGAGCGTTTTGAAGAAGGGGATAACGTGTATGCCGGTTACAGGGAAGCCCCCGCTTCATGGCCCAAAGGAACCGAGCCGACTCCACCCGTGATCAAACCCGGGGAAAGGACTGTCACCCTGAAGGGCGACAAACCGGACGGCTGGTATGCAGGAAAACAGTACGACGATGACACAGCCGATGCGAAGATCGTGCTCGCGGATCTCGACAAACACTACCCCGGCGCGAAGAGCTACGAAGTCGCCGGGTTCTTTTACTGGCAGGGCGAGAAGGACGCCGGGAACCCCGTTTGGGCGGCTCGCTACGAGAAAAATCTCGTCCAGTTCATCAAAGCAGTGCGCAAGGACTTCAACGCCCCCAACGCGAAGTTCGTGCTCGGCACGATGGGTGAATCCGTAAAAGGCAGCGGCGGAAACGGCGGCAAAATCCTCGAAGCCCATCTCGCCGTGGACGGCGCGAGCGGCAAGTATCCTGAGTTCAAAGGCAACGTTGCCACGGTCTATACGCATCCCATGGCGCAGGGCGGCAGCGGCAACGGCCATTACGGCGGCAAGGCCGAGGTTTACATGGACGTCGGCGAAGCCATGGGCAAGGCGATGGTCGAATTGCTGAGGAAATAAACTGATGAGCAAGGTAGGCACTATTTCGCTGTTCGTTCTCGCCGTAGCGACCGCGGCCCAAGCTGCGGCCACCGGCACCATCGGACAGACAGTGGCAACTCCCGCACCCGTGCAGAATCTCCTCCAGACCTATTGTCACGACTGTCACGATGCCGGCGAGCAGAAGGGCGACGTCCGGCTCGATAACATCGAAAGTGTCGCTCTGGATGCACGGCTGGATTTGCTGAACCGCGTGCAGGAGCAAATTTTCATCGGCGAGATGCCACCGAAGAAAAAGAAGCAGCCGACCGAAGCCGAGCGCAACTTGCTGACAGAGTGGATCGGGAAAGAATTGCGGAAGCACAACGCATCGAAGCTCGAGGACAAGCTGCGGATGCCGGAATACGGCAACGTGGTGGACCACGAGAAGTTATTCTCCGGGAAATACGCAACGCTGCCCGGCTTCACACCCGACCGACGCTGGCTGATCAGCGAGTTCATCTTCGAGGCGAAGATGAATGTTCTGCTGGAACAAAAAGGGCAACGCGACATTGACGGCAAGCGCCAGCAGGTCATCGGTGACAATAATCGGAGCGGCGTGAATCTCACGAATCCGTTCCTTTTGCCGACGCACAGCGGCGTGCGTTATTACGACACCACCGCGCTGGATGGCGGGCATCTGCTCACGATGATCACGAACGCAAACGAAGTATCGGCGTTCATGATGGCGCGCACGAAACGATCGAAGACTTACGCGCCGGCGATTGACGCAATCATGGCACCGGAGTGGGCGCATGAGAAGATCCTCGCGGACCGCGAAAGCTATCTCACGGCGAATATCGAGCCGCTGCTGCACGAGCTTTTTAGAGACAAGCACGAGGTGCTGCTGCCGAAGTATGTTGCGAGTAAACCCGCACCGCCCGCGGCAACAGTCGGCCCGGACGGCAAGCCGCTGAAGAAGTCAGTTTACGACATCGCGAAGCCATCCAACGATGAGCTGGAACAAATCTGGTCGGCGATGCAGCGCAACTCGCAGAACGGCGAAAAGGACGAGGCGCTCGTCGTGAAATGCGAACGGGATTGGTTCGTATTCGGCGTGAATGAGCGGACCATCCAGCTCCGCGTGGCATTCATGCGCGGCTACATGGAGGACTTGCTGAAACGGATGCCGAAGGCGAATTCCGGCAAAGCACCGAAGGCACCGGCGGAGGCGGAGATAGCCGTCATCCGCGCGGCGCTTATGAAGCATCGCAAGGCCGGAGACCGCTACAATGCCGTCATCGCAAAGTGCATGACCGAGTGGGAAGAGGGCTTACGGCAGGAGCGATTGAAAGCCGGCGGCGTGAGCGATGTCGCGGCAAACAATCTCGTGGAGCAGCTTTTTACGAAAATCATCGAGCGCGCGCCGACTGCGCAGGAGAAGGCCGAGTATGTCGCACTCACGAAGTCCTATTTCCAAAAACTCGGAAACGAAAAGACCATCGCAAAGCTCATTCAGACTCTCGTTTTGCGAACGGATTTTGTTTACCGCAGCGAGTTCGGCGAAGGACAGGCTGACCAGCACGGGCGCAAGATGCTCTCGCCTCACGACGCCAGCTACGCGCTCGCCTACGCGCTCACAGACAGCAGTCCCGACAAGGAACTCGCCGCCGCCGCAAGCAGCGGGCGTTTGAACACGCGCGAGGATTACCGCCGAGAGGTGGAGCGGATGCTCAAAAACCGCGGCCAGTATTACATCGTGGATGAAGCCGTGGAGAGAATCGGGCTGAACGACAGCTTCACGAACATTCCCATTCGCAAGCTGCGTTTCTTCCGCGAGTTTTTCGGGTATCCGCGGCTGCTGCCGATTTTCAAAGACAACAAACGCTTCGGCGGCGATTACACAGACGCGAGCGCGCGGCTCGTCAGCGAGGCAGACATGCTGGTGGCGCACATTCTTGAGCAGGACAAAAACGTCTTCGAGAAGCTGCTCACGACCGAGGAGTTTTACGTCTATCATTCCGGCGACAACAACAGGATGAACGCCTCGGTCGAGCACATCCGGAAAGTTTACGAATACTTCAAGGACAAGGACTGGCAGAACTTCGACGCGGAAAAACTCAAGGCTCACGCGGCATTCCTGAAGGAGAACCCGGTCAGAGGCGTGAACGTGGACGCAATTGGTAGCGAGCGGGGCAGGCAGGATTCGGTCAGGGGATTCAAGCTATCGCTGGCCAGCTACACCGAGCGTCTGGGCAAAGGCCAGACTGCTGCAGTGCCGTTCCCCGCGTTCCCGGCCCACGGCGAGACCGAGTCATCAACGCGGACCGGAAAGCAGATGCGCGGCGCAGAGGTCGCGAAGTGCTTCAATCTCGATTTGGTGAACTGGAATTATCCGACCACCCAGCCCGCCAAAATGGAGCACCGCAAAGGCATCCTCACGCATCCCGCGTGGCTCATCGCTTTTGCCGGAAACACCGCGACCGACCCCATTCGCCGCGGCAAATGGGTGCGCGAAAAACTGCTCGCCGGGACCATCCCCGATGTCCCCGTGACGGTCGATGCGGTCATTCCCGAGGACCATCACAAAACCCTGCGGCAGCGTTTGGATTTGAAAACGCAGGACGAGTATTGCTGGAAATGTCACGAGCGCATGAACCCGCTCGGCACCACGTTTGAGATGTACGACGACTTCGGCCGCTTCCGCACCGAGGAGTCGCTCGAACACCCGGACAACCTCGTTAAAAAAATGCCCGACAAAGGTTCGCCGCAAGCCGATCTGCGCGACATTTACAAAACGTTGCCCGTGGATACCAAAGGCAAGCTCGTTGGCACGGGCGACCCCGCGCTGGATGGCGACGTCCGCGATGCAATCGACCTCGCCGGACGCCTCGGAAAATCCGCGAAAGTCCGCCAGTCCATCATCCGGCACGCCTTCCGCTATTTCATGGGACGCAACGAAGTCCTCTCCGACTCGAAGACACTCATCGACGCCGACCGAGCCTACGTTCAAAGCGGCGGCAGCTTCGATGCCGTGATCACTTCACTGCTCACGTCAGACTCATTCATCTACCGAAAATCCATCACGAACTAATCTCATGAAGACACGCAGAGACTTTCTCAAATCGACCGTCCTCGGCACCGGCGCGCTCACACTCACGCCCTGCCTCGCGGCGTTCGGCGCGGCTGCACCGGCAAACGGTATGCCGAAGCGTTTCGTTTTCATCCGCAAATCAAACGGTGAGCGGCCCAACGAAGTCGCACTGCCTACGCTCTCGGAAAAAGACAAGGCGCTCGAAGCAAAGAAGCAGCCGCTTGAATTAGACCTGCGCAACCACGAACTGCCCGTCTATCTGCGTGCGCTGGAAAAGCACAAAGCCGACCTCTGCATCCTCCAGGGCCTGTCGTGCATGATGAGCGAGAACGGCCACTACTCATATTCGTCCATCATGGGCGCGTATAAATCGAACCGCAATTCACTCAGCGGCATCAAGCGCGCGACGATCGATTTCGAGCTGGCCAAGCTCTTCCCGTCGCCCTTTGGCCACGTCGAGCTTTCGCTCACCGGCGACTACAACAAGTTCCGCAGCGGCATCGTCTCGGGATATTCCGCGTCCGGCCCGCACCAGCGCAACTACTGCTACGCCGACCCGCAGACCGCGTTCAACGAACTCTTCCGCGCCGTCACCAATCCCAGCGCCGTCGATTCCGACAACGCGATGCTCAGCTTTTTGGAAAACGAGGAGTCTTTCAAAGAGCGCATCCTGCAAGGCTACGAAAAGCAGAAGCTCAGCAGCCACATCAGCTCCATCGAATCCATCCGCGCGCGTAATTTGAAGCTCTCGAAAATGGCCGGCTCCATCGCGAAGCACATCCCGCAGATCGGGAAAATCCACGCCGACGGCGGCCCCAACGCCAGCTCCCCGGAGAAGGAGGAAGCCATGACCGACATCCTCATCGCCGCGCTCATCACCGGCCTGACGAACGTCGTCACCTTCACCATCGACGAACTCTCCACACCCGTGCGCGGCCTCGCCGGAAACGAAAACGACCGCATCTCCATCCACGCCATCGGCCACAACGAAAGCTACAGCGGAGTTCCCGCCGACAAGATCCGCGAGAACATCCGCATCGGCCACATGCGCCAGGTCGCGCGAATCGTCGAGCGACTCAAAGCCACGCCCGAGGGCAAAGGCACCATGTTCGACAACACGATGATCATGTATTTCCCCGAAGGCGGCGAAACCCATCACGGTCTGGGCGTCGAAGCGCCGTTCGTCATCCTTGCGGGAAAGAACTGCGCCCTCAACGTCACCGGTCGTTACATCCGCCTGCCATATCATGGCACGGAAGGCCACAAGACCATCGGCAACTGGTACACCACCCTGCTCAACGCCCACGGCAACCCAATCAAACACTACGGCGACCTCGACCTCGAAATGTCGCGCATGAAACTCGAGCAGACCGGCGCTATTAAACAGTTCCTCGCATAGTCGCATCCCGACCTCCGGCCGAGGATCATTGTCCCTCAGCGAGCTGACGGGCCCGCGAGCCCCAAAAGTATGTGCGCGAATAGGGCGTCTGCTTGCGCTGCTCCTTCGTTACCTTTGGTGACGAAAGCGCAGGAAGTCGTTGTGAGCCGAAATAAAGCGGCTCCAGATAACCGTGCATCGCCGTAGCAGGCTGGGGATGACTGGATCGGCTTCTGGGGGGAACACCGGTTCGGCTCCCCAGCCTTCTACGGCGAGAGCGTCGTCGGTTTGCAACTTGGAAATCGGAGAACAAATGGACGCTGGGCGCTTCAGACACCGGATTAAGCGAGCGGTGCTACTTCGAGCACATTCCGATAGTGCCACCTTCGACAAACTGCGCCGGTGTAAGCGTCTGTTTTAGAACGCGCTGCCCTGCGGTTGCCTTGGCGGCCCAGCGCACGATACGGCGGATGACAGGTCCGGTGTCCCATTGGACGTGGGAGATGGATGGCGTGCACCACGCGAAGCTCGGATCGTTAGTCGTGCAAAGAAGCGAGACATGTTGTGGAACGCGGATACCACGGCCGGCGAGAAACTGCTGCACCGCGACCAATAGCGCAGGTTCCTCAATGATCATCGCGGTGGGCGGGGTGACACGGAAAAGAGAATCGAGTAGCCTTTGAAGGCCTTCGGGGGATTCCTCCCAGTCTGGCAGGTTATACTCGCCCACCGGAATGCCCTGGGCGGCGACTTCCTCCAAGATGGTCTGCTCCGTTTTTCCCGGACCGGGTTTGCGCCGGTCGCTACGGCAAAGAATAACGATCCGCCTGTGCCCAAACGCAAGGAGGCGGCGGGTTGCTTTAATGCATGCGGATTCAATGTCCGGGCCAGTCGCGGCGATAGGCAGTCCATCCCTACGTCCAAAGATCGCGAACACTGGCACCGATTGCTCGCTGAACCACTCCAGGACTTCACGCGATCCAGCACCGACGATCCACGCGTCGGCCTTGGTTTTGCGCACGAGACGGGCGACACGCGCGGCATCCATTTTGAGATCCACGAGGGTCTGTTCGGTGAAGAATGCCGAATGCCCCGCCGCGATGAGGAGATGATGGAGTTCCACCGACAAACTCTCGGTGCGCGCAGGAGGATCGTATTCCAGAATTGCGATCCGCATAGAACGCGCAGGCCGCGCTTCCGGCATCACGATGCGCCATCTGCGGCCCTGGCCACGACATTCGATCAGCCCCTCGTGCTCAAGCTGCCGTAACGCGGCATCGACGGTCTTTGGATCCACGCCGAGTTCACGTGCGAGTTGCTTCACTCCAGGCATCGTCCCGAGCCGGATTCCCTGTTCCAATTCGGCGCGCAAATGCGCTGCGGCTTGTTCGGAGATGGTGAGACGGCGCAGAAGCGACATTCCGAAAACATCTCCAAATAATGGAGAAGTCGTCGAGCGGGAATTGCTTCCCCCCATTGGGCACTGCACCCATTAAAAACGGACCACTAAATCCTTCATGACCTCAAAAATCAAAGTCGCCACTCCTAACAATTCAGCTTCCCGCGCAGGAATTCCGCGATACATCAAGCACGCGACTTTCGCCGGATTTGCCGCGAATCTTCTGCTTTCAACGCTCACTGCGTGGGCAAACCCTGGACAGGAAGGTAAGTCAAACACGCCTGCTGCGAATATGCCGGCAAAGCAATCGTCGGTCGAGGATGTCTCGTTTTTCGAAAAGAAGTACAAACGGAAGATCGTCGGCGTAAGGCCCATCAACGAGTATTCGGACCCCGATGAGTTTTACTCGGCCATCGCAAAGCAGCTTGGCATCGCCGATATCGCCCGGCAGGCGGCATTCACGAAGTACGGCTGGAGCGATGACGACGGCAAATTCACAAAAATCATCGTAAAGGGCGGACCTGCGGCCGGTGGAGGCCAGGGAAAGTGGGACGTCATGTTCTTTCGGGCGGAACTCGACTTGGAGACGAAGAGGCCAATCCCCGGCAGCATTGAGACTCGGATGGTGCAGATCGACTACGACGGACACATCACATTTCCAGATGCCAAGTAGAAGGGCCGAAACAGCCTCCGCTCTTTGAAGAACGCAAGCTCACAGACACGACACAAACATAAACCAATGAAGCAACACCACATCACCCGTAGAACACTCACTCTTTCCTGCATCGCCATTACCGCGGCGTTCGGCACTGCGGCGTCTGCGCAAGACGCCGCTCCGGAGATCAAACGTCATGACGGCAAACCCGCCGACATGGCGAAGCCCGTCCAGGTTTTCATCCTCCTCGGTCAGTCCAACATGGTCGGCCTCGGCAAAGTGAAGGGAGGAGACGGCTCACTGGAATTCGCGGTGAAGGAGAAGAAGAAGTATCCCTATCTCGTCGAGGATGACGGAAAATGGACCGAGCGGAAAGACGTCCGCTTTGTGCAATACATGTCCGGCAAAGGTCCGCTGCGGAATGAATGGATGACTGTGTCCGGTGGAAACCTCGGTCCCGAGTACGGACTCGGCCATCCGCTGGGAAATGCAATTGATGCGCCTGTGATGATCGTCAAAGCCTGCATTGGCAATCGAGCGCTCGGTTGGGATCTCCTGCCTCCGGGGAGCGAGGGATTCGAGTTTACCGACAGCAAGGGCGTCACGTGGATGCACCCCGGCTACAAGGGTTCGCCCGAGCGCTGGAAGAAGGGTGAGGAACCCAAGCCGATCGCATGGTATGCCGGCAAGCAGTACGACGACGACACGAGCGACGCGAAGAAAGCTCTGACCGATCTCGGCAAACACTATCCCGACGCGAAAACGTACGAAGTCGCTGGTTTCTTCTTCTGGCAGGGCGAGCGCGATGGGGGCAGCGAAGCACTCTCAAGTCGCTACGAGCAGAACCTCGTTCATTTCATCAAGCAGGTGCGCAAGGACTTCAATTCTCCCAACGCAAAGTTTGTCCTCGGGACCATGGGCGAATCTGTCAAAGGCAGCGGCGGCAATGGCGGGAAAGTTCTGGAAGCTCATCTCGCGGTTGACGGCACATCGGGCAAATACCCCGAGTTCAAAGGCAACGTCGCGACGGTCTACACAAACCCCATGGCGCAAGGTGGCAGCGGCAACGGCCACTACGGCGGCAAGGCCGAAGTTTATATGGATGTCGGCGAAGCGATGGGGCGCGCGATGCTCGATTTGCTGAAGAAATAGGATTCGGAAAAGTGTGGCCAACCGAAGGCGACAGGGAAGGACCGCCTTAAATTCTATGCAATTCGGACTGAAACTTCTGGCCTTGGTAATGCTCATTCCCGCTGCCAGTCCCCGTTCCGCTGCTGGCGCGGCAGAGGAGAAGCAGTCCGGCGGCAAAGAGGGGGCGGCGGAGAGTCGCGCGTCGAATCCGGCGCTGGAAGAGTCGATCCGGAAGCTGAAGATGCCGGGAGTGCGCATCAACCTCCAGGAGCGTTGCGTGGACATCGAAGGCAGTATTTGTCTCGATAAAGGCATGCTCGAACTGGTCGCCTGCACAAAGGGATCTAAGGAGCACGAGTCGATCGTCGCGGTCGAAGCGCGGCCCATGCACATTCACACGGCCTTGCTGTTGCTGGGTGCGGAAGCAGGCAATCCGGCGATACGCCGACCGCCGAATGGCGAGGACAAACGCTGGATAGACATTCCGCCCAAAGGAAGTGCTGTGGACGTGCTCCTTGTCTTTCCGGACAAGGCCGGCAAACCGGTCGAGCACCCGGTCAGCGAATTTATCACACGAGCTACGCCCGAAGCCGGCACGGTTGGCGATACCAGCGCGGCCAAGGGAATGGATCGCAAGTTCCCGACGCACACGTTTCTCTTCGCTGGTTCACAACTCGTGGGCGACGGGCCGGGGCCGCGGAAGTACCTGAGCGACGAAAGCGGAAACATGATTTCGGTTGTCACCTTCGGCGACGAACTACTTTGCCTGCCCGGGGTGCATAGCGATCATAATGAATCGTTGGCGTGGCAGATCAACGCTGCGGGCCTCCCGGCAAAGGGAACGAAAGTCATCCTGCGGCTCCGCCCGCAACCACAGCCTGCTGTGAAGGCCAAGGACGTTCCGCCGAACCAGGAAACGCCGGGCACCATGTGCACCAGCGGCCAATGCCTCCGCGGCGTGACTCCGCCGGTGGAGTAAGGGAGACAACCCGCAAACCAACAACGTGAATCAGCGACACACTACGACCGCGTTCTCAATCCTTACGGCAGCACTGCTGTTTTCACCACTGACGGTCTCGGCCGCGGAGGACAAGCCTGCGGCCAAACCCGCGCCGCCCATCGAGTTGGGCGCGCCGTTTTGCGACAACATGGTCTTGCAGCGGGAAATGGACCTTCCGGTCTGGGGTTGGAGCCAACCGGGCAAAACCATTACCGTGGAATTTGCCGGGCAGAAAGTGCAGGGTGATGCCGGTAAGGATGGCAAGTGGTTGGTCAAGCTCAAGCCCCTCTCGGCCAGTGACAAATATGCCGAACTGGTGGTCCGCGACAGCGACGGCAAGTGGGTCGCTCTCAGGAATGTTCTCGTCGGCGAGGTCTGGATTGCTTCCGGCCAGTCGAACATGCAGTGGAAGGCCAGCGCCAGCGATGTGGCCGAGATCTTGAAAGGGATCGCGGACCGCGTGAAGGAAGGCAAGGAGAAGCCGCCGTTGATCCGCGAGTTCGAGGTGACGAGCGTCTATTCCGCGCTCTTTCCCGTCGAGCACGCCACGGGCGAGTGGAAGGATGGCGACCTGGGAGATTTCAGCGCCATCGCCACCGCGTTTGCCTACGATCTCCACAAGGAACTCGGCGTGCCCATCGGCATCCTCAATTGTTCGTTCAGCATGACCAGCGTCCGCGCCTGGACCCCGCGCTGTGGATTCGAGGGTGGGAAAGACGAGCAGACGCAGGCGATTTACAAGTCGCTGCTCGAGACGGATCCCTCGACGCCCGAGCACAAGGCGGCGTGGGAAAAATTCTATCAGGACACGGAAGGCACGCTGGCCCGCAACGCCGAGCTGGTGAAGGCGGGGAAACCGGCCGAGCCCGTCTCGACCAAGACGCCGGGCAACATGGCCGACAACCGTGATGCCACCTGGATGTTCAACGGTCGGATGAACCCGGTGGTTCCTTATGCCATCCGCGGCGCGATCTGGAACCAGTGCTATTCGAGCATGTTCGAGGGTGTGCACTACTACCACCGGATGCATTCGCTCGTCCGCGGCTGGCGCGAGGTGTGGGGGCAGGGCGACTTCCCGGTCTATTTCCACCAGTTGTACGCGCCGGGCGCAAACGATGGCCTGACGCTCAACGACATGGGCGAAATGCGCCTCGGCTTCTGGCTGGCGCGCGACATCCCGAACACCGGCATGGCTTCGCAGATCGACATCACCGGCACCATCCACTACCGCGACAAGGCGGTGCCGGGCAAGCGTCTCGCCCTGCACGCGCTCAAGAACCAGTATGGCAAGAACATCGTCACCGACGGGCCGATGTTCAGGTCGCACGAAGTCAAGGGCGACAAGCTGATTGTGACCCTTGACCATGCCCAAGGCGGCCTGTTGGTGGGGCAGATGACCCCGGGCAAGACACTGGGCGGACCGGCGGTGATCGAGAACGGCGACGACAAGGTGACGCTCTTCTATCTGGCTGGCAGCGACCGCGTCTGGCACCGGGCCAAGATAAAGATCGCCGGCGAGAAACTGGAGATCACCGCGGCGGGCGTTGCCGAACCGCACGGCGTCGCCTACGCTTGCAATGGCGTCGGTGGCCTGCCGAACATTTACAACAAGGCGATGCTGCCGCTGTCGCCGTTTATTTACTACGACAACAAGTTGGTTGCCAGCAAAGCCCTGAATGCGGAGCAGCAAGCCTGGCCAGACGCCCCGATCAAGGTGGAAGGCGTGAAGGTGGACCCTTCCACGGTCGGCAAGAGGGCTGAATACGCCAAGATGGCGCTGCTGAGCCAGCAGTTCCGTGACAACACCGTGTTGCAGGCCGACATGCCGGTCACTTTCTGGGGATCGGCGGTGCATGCCTGGCCGGGCTACGAGGAGAAAGGCAAGGCCGAGATCAATTTCAGCTTCGCCGGGATTGAAAAGACCATCCCGGTCACGCCCGGCATGAAAGATTGGCAGGTCACGGTGCCGCCGATGAAGGCCGGCACCGAGCCGAAGACGCTCAAGGTCACCTTCACCATCGACGGCGAACTCGTTCACGAGCGCGTCTGCACCAACATGGTCGTCGGCGATGTCTGGTATGTGGCGGCACCACCCATGGCGATCGTGGCGGACCCGAACGCACCTGCCAACGACTCGGTGCGGGTCATGGCCCGCAGGGCCAGCCGTGACAGGGCTCCGAGACCCTCCCGCTACAGCGTCTCGACTTCCACGACGCTTGAAGGTCCTTATCCTTCCCGCTGGGAACCCGCGAAGGGCGGCCTGGCCGGGATGCTGGGTCAGCGGATCGCAGCGAAGACCGGCAAGCCGGTGGGAATCATTTTCATGCAGAGCGCCGGTGGCAAAGACCTCGCCGAGCCGGAACTGAAGAACTGGATCGATGCGGAATCCCTCGCGAAGGCGCCCAGCCTGATGGAGGATCACAAGGAACTGGCCGGCGCACGGCCTGGCAATCCGTTTTATGACGCGGATGTCCGGCGCTATCTCGGCGATTGGAAGAAATACTGGAGCGACTACATCCCGAAACTGATCGCGGAGAAGCGGGTGCCGGACGGCATCGCCTGGGGAACCTATCCAACCTTTGGCCGCGTGATCTCCACAACGGCCGGGCAGTCCTACAATGTGCTCACCTGCCCATTCTGGCCAGGCAGCTACAAGGGCATCGTCTTCCTGACCGGCGAGGGGATGTTCACGAAAGACCAGGGTGCCAATTTCGGCGAGCAATTCACGGTGCTGGCCAACAGTTGGAAGGAAAAGTTCGCCTGCCCGGACCCGCGCTTCTGCTACACCATCCCAAGCAAAACACTGGCCCCGAAGATCACCCCACCCGCCGGAATCAAGGGCAAGAGCACCCCCATGGAAATCGACGGCTGGCTGAACGCCAAGCCCGGGGACAAAGAGGCAGAGGCCTCCGCCAAAGCGAGATTTTCCGCCATAATCGAGAAAATCGTCCAAGCGGCCTATCAATGAAAGCCGGACACGTTCCCCCAAGCAACGCGCGCAATCACCGGAAAACACCATGAGCCAGACCAAACCGCCAAAAGCAATGACCCGCATACTCATCAGCCCCAAAGCATGTATTCGCACAATAATTGCACTCTCCTCGCTTGCCCTGCCTTTCATTTCCACAGTGTCGGCGGCGGAGCCCGCCGCGCCACCGGTGGACTGGCGGAAGATGATGACCGTCGCCGGGGTGAAGCGCGATGAGGATGGCAAACTCCTGCCCCTGCAATCCTATGACGACACCATCCGGCGCGGGATGTCGTTCCTGCTCGACGACCATGCGAAGTGGTTCAAGGGCCCGCCGGAATCGCTGCTTGATGAGAAAGGCCAGACGCAGATGCCCTGGGTCTACTACTCGAACCTGCAACACAACGGGGCGCCCTTCCCCGGCTCGGTGGACCGCTTTGTCTCCTATCCGGCCTTTCACCACGCGCTCATGATCCGGACCTTCATCGGCTATTCAAAATATGCCGCCGACAAGCGTCCGCTCGCCGAGGCTGTGAAGCTGGCGGACTGGAACATTGCCCATAGCACTCCGGCGGACTGGCCTTACGGCAACCTTCCATGGAGCACTTTCGAGGCGAAAAAACCCGGCGGCTTCCGCGACAGAACCGGGTTGATGCCCGACAAGGCGGCCATCATGGCCTTGGCCTACCTGCAACTCCATGAGGCGACCGGCGAGAAACGCTTCCTCCAGGCCGCCGAGGCGATTGCCAAGACGCTCGCCGCCCGTCAGCGGGAAAACGGGACCTGGCCGTTCCGCGTGGACCCCAAGACCGAGCAGGTCATCGAGGAATACACCAGCAGCGTGATCTACGCTATCCAGTTGTTCGAAGCGCTCGACAAGCTCAATGGCAACGACGGCTATCGCGCCAACCGCGACAAGACTTGGAACTGGCTGGTGATCGGGCCAATCAAGACCAAGGAGTTCCGCGGCTTCTACGAGGACATCCCGGCCAGCCCCCAGGGCCGCACCAACTACGATTGCCTCGACACCATCCGCTACCTGCTCGCCAACCGGACAAAGGAAAATGGCTATCTGGAAAAGGCCATCGAACTTAACGCGTGGGTGGAAAAGACATTCCTCGACAAGATCAGCGGCTTCGCCCCCGCCGAGGGCATCCGCGAGCAGCTGCAGTGCAATGTGGTCATGGGCATCCACAGCTTGAATTGGGCCTCCATGCTCTTGGATTTGGCCAAGGCGACCGGTGACGAGAAACTGCGCCAGCGCGCCGATCAAACCGCCAACTACATCACTTACTACCTTCAGCCGGACAACCGCATCGTGGTCGGATTCCAATACAACCAATGGTGGTATAGCTGCCACGCGGGCGTGATTCTGTATTTGCTCGATTTTGCGGAGAAGAAACCCTGACTCATACACGCTCGAACCAGCAGCCCACAATCATCCGAAGGAAATGAACCCCCTTTCGAATATGGAGGAACGATAATGAAGGCACAAACACTTCTCAAAAGCCGAGCATGGCGTGCTTGCATTCTTGCTGGGGCTTCTCTGTTGGCTGCCGGGACCTCCAGCACCCAAACCATCACCATCACCCCGGTGGATGGCTCCGTCGGAACCTTCCACCTCTGCGCGATCGCCAACCGGATCGTGCCGGAGACGGCCCGCAAGTAATGACTCATTCTATACGACAGATCATGAAACAGCATTCCGCATCGATTTTCTCGCTCACGGCAACCTTATTGTTAGGTTCGTTTTTGTTACAAGCCCGCGCACAGGATCGCGGAGAGCCATCACTGAAACTGGAAAACCACCACGTGTCGGTCGCGATAGACCGAATGAACGGCGCGGTGCGCTCGATCCGCGACAAGGAATTGAACCTCACCAACGCATTTTCCGGAATCGGTTTTGAGGTGACAACCGCGACCGGCGCCATTCGATCCATCAAGGCACTGGAAGCAGACGTGAAGGACGGCAAAGTGGTGTTGCGCTTTGCCGATGGCGGCCTGGAGGTGAAACTGCATTACACGCTCGGCGTGGAGGATCGCTTCGTCGAAAAGTGGCTGGAAATCAAAGCCGCCGACGGGAAGCCGTATTTCCTCAAATCAGTCGTTTTGGAGGATACAAAGACGACGGCGTTTCAGGAAATCCATTTCCATGATGACCAGACCATCTGGCACTGTCCGATCAATCTCTTCCTGCGTGCAGAAAAGGGCGGCTGCTTTGCCGGGTTACAGTATCCGTATTGGGATCTCGCCCAGAAGGGCAAGGAGGGTTTCCGACTTGGCTATCAACCGAACTATCAGGTCGCAGCCGGCGAATTGAATATCAGCGAGAAATACTTCCTCGGCGTCTACCGAAAGGAAGGCATTCAGCGGCAGTCGCAGGGACCCTATCCCGGGCGCGGCCGTTCGCGATTGCTTTCCTGGGGCGGCACCGGACTGGGCCAGCATTTCAAGGGCGGCAGGATTCCTGCCGAGGTGACGGATGTTCCCCTCGAGGTGCTCGACTGGGGTGAGGTCTGGGCGATGCAGGCGTTCATGCGGCGCATCCAGCCCGACGACCTACAGCTGCCCGAGGAGGGCTACTGGGTGTGGCAGAACGGTTGGTGGGCCGGATTAACCGATCCAAAACCAGAGATCCTTGATGCCTTGAAGGCATCCGGCATCCATGATGTCATGACTTACCAGACTTGGTACGGACGGGGAAATCATCCCAACTTGGAACCGTATCTCTACAAGATGCACATTGATCCGCTCGGGTTTCCAGCTGATGCGGGGGTGGCCAAGGTTGCCGGGGCGGGCAAGGAGAATAAACCTCCTGCGACGTGGCACGCGCCGTCGGAGGTGAAAGCGGACGCCACCAAGCCCGGCGAGTACACATCCGAGTTCATCGCTCCGCCAGCGATGGAAAGCTTGATTGATTACGGCAAGAAAATCGGGGTCCATGTCAGCAGCTTTGCCGTGCCCGGTCTATTCTTCGAGGCCAAGCCCGAATGGTTTTCCCGCGATGAGAAGGGTAATCCCAGCCAGTACCTCTTCGGGCGTGGGGTGTCGTGTCCGGCTAGCGACGACTACATGAAGCATGCGCTGGCGGTCCACGAGGCGGTGTTCGAAAAATACCAGCCGCGCTGGTGGGGCTGGGACGGGCGCTGGCTGAGTTTCTGGGAAGTGGCTCAGTATCGGCCCGGCCCGCTGGGTTGCGGTTTGGACCCGTGTTTTGCCAAGGACCACGGGCATCTGCCGGGCGACAACCTCTACAAGGAGTGGAAGAACATCCAGGCCTTCTTGAAGACCACCCGCCAGAAACATCCGCGCCTTTGTTTGGAATCCTATTTAGGACTCAAGCGCGGCGAACCCTGGGCGATGCGTTACCTGAACTCGACCGACAACTACTACGAGACCAACGGCGCAGATATGAACCGCTACCAGGCCTGGCATAACCAGAACGACCGTTTTCGACCCGTCTACAAAAACTACTCTGCCATCTTCGGGGAAACCCCTGCGCAGTTTCAATACAATGTCATCTCCACGCTCAGCATGTCTTCCTATTGCCAGATCGGCCCCGGGTTCAAGGGCTTGGCCCATGCCGAAAACCGCGAGTTCCTCAAGAAGTGGCGGGCATGGGCAAGTAATAACCATGCCTATCTGAAGGTGAAGCGCGACTTGTTTGACTGCCCGGGTGAGGCCGCGATCGACGGCAGCGCGCACATGATCAAGGACCGCGGCTTCCTGTTCCTTTTTTCCGTCGGCAAAGAGCCGGCCCGCACATCGATCCCGATCAACCGCTGGCTGGGATTGGACGAAAAGCCTGCGGCGCTCTATCAGGTGAAAGAGGTCTATCCGCGAGACGGTGTTGACCTCGGCATTTATCGGTATGGCGACGAACTGCTCCATGACCTGCCGCAAGGGGCGGCGGCGGTCATCCTCGCGCTGGACCCGGCGGTGGTCGGAAGCGCGCCGCGGCGTCCGGAGGCAAGTCTCAAAAATGACGACCAGCCCGTGTTCCCCGCGTTCCAAGTATCGCCCGCTGAGCCCTAAATAGCTGATTTCCTTCGATAGAATCCATCATGAAACACTCTTGTATCGCATCTATGAACCTAACCAAAGTTAGAATCTCTTGCCTGTTTGCAGGGGTGTTGCTGGCGGCCTCTGCCAGCGGCGCCGACGTGACGTCGTCCAAGTTCGAGAGCAAGTTCTACAAGGAGCAGCCGCTCTTCAGCACCTACCCAAAGGAAACCAACGTGCGCACGGAGATCGAGCACTTTGGGCCGGTGGGCATCGGGATCAACCTGCTGCTGCCGCCGTTCCAGATGCAGGTGAGCCGGCTGGAAAAGGGTTCGCCCGCCGAGGCCACCGGAAAGCTAAAGGTCGGGCAGATGATCGAGAGCATCAACGGCGAGAAGCTCAAGGACATCGACCCGCGCATCCAGCTCGGCAACATCATCACCAAGGCCGAGGCCACCGACGGCGTGATCAAATTCATGCTCAAGGAAACGCCGGAGGCCAAGGCCGAGGAGGTCATCGTCAAGATTCCGGTGCTCGGCGCTTACAGCAAGACTTGGCCGCTGAAATGCCCGAAGTCGGAGAAGATCGTGCGTGGTGAGGCGGAGTACTTGGCGCGGACCAAAGCCAACGGACTGGGACTCGGTTTGCTCTTCCTGCTTTCGACCGGTGATGAGAACGATCTTGAAGTCGCCCGCGGCTGGGTTAAGGAGATGGTGGCCAAGCACAAGGATGCCAAACGGATTGACTCGTCCACCTGGAATTCCGGCTACCAAGGGATTGGTCTCTGCGAGTATTACCTGCGCACTGGCGACGCGTCGATCCTGCATCTGATCGAGTTGAATGCGGACTACCTCAAGCGCAACATGTACAACGGCGCTTGGAACCACTATGGCGGGGTGAATTACAGCTACGGCCATCTGAACGCCGCCAGCCTTACCGCCGCCACCTCCCTGCTGCTGGCCAAGGAATGCGGCGCGCAGGTGGATGAACACACGTTGCTGGAGTCCTTCAAGCATCTCTACCGAATGGCCGGTCACGGCAACATCGGGTATGGCAACAACATGCCGGCCAGCGGCTTCACCGACAACGGCAAGGTCGGCACGATGGCATTCCTCATGGCTGCGGCGGTTTCGCTGACGCCCGAGGGTGAGAATTCGATCTATGCCAAGGCACGCGACATCTCTGCGGTCAGGAGTTTCTATTCGACCTCGTATATGTTCCACGGTCACCCCGGCGGCGGCATCGGCGAGATCTGGCGCAGCGCGGCCATGGGGCTGATGGTTGACAAAAAGCCCCTGAAATACCGCGAGTTCATGGACAACCGGCAATGGTTCTACGAGTTGTCCAGGCGTTTTGATGGCTCGCTGGGCGTCGCCGGCGATTCTTGGGGCCCGGAACGTGGAGGCTTCGACGAGCCCGGTCGGTTTGGCATCGGGCTCGCGCTCACCTACACCATCCCCCGCAAAACTCTGCGCCTCACCGGCGCGCCGCCCTCGAAGTTCGCCAAGCCGTATCAACTGCCGAAACGGCCATGGGGGACCGCAGCCGACGAGGCGTTCTTCTCGATGACCCCGGCCCCCGACAAGAACGGCAAGGTCCAGGATTGGGACAGCGAGAGGTTGGCCACCGATGCCTCGTGGCCGATCCTGCGCAAGCTGAGTGATCCCAACGCGAGCGACGAAGTGCTGCTGATGTATGCCCGCCATCCCGACCATGGTGTGCGCGAGATGGCGGCGCAGGTCATCGGCAGGAAAGGTGCGCCTTCGCTAATCCTCGAACTGCTCAAGGAGAAGGACCCGCGGGTACGTCACGCGGGCTTGATGGCCATCAGCTCCCCCGAGCGACTGACCGACGAGGTGGCGGCGGCGCTGTTCGGCATGATCAATGACCCGAACGAGTCGTGGTGGGTGGTCGTTCACGCGCTGAGACGGCTCGCCTGGGCCAAGCCGGAACTGCTCGCGCCGCATGTGGACCGGCTGTGCCACTGGCTGCAGCACGAGGAATGGTGGTTGCAGACGGCCGCGCTGACGGCACTGAGCGGACTGGTCACCGACGATCGTTTCTATCAGAAACTGCTGCCGCTCGTCGGCAAGCTGGCCAACACCACACGGGTGGCCGAGGTGTGGGGGCCGATCCGCAGCATCAATGCCAAGGTCAACGGCGCGAAGCCGGAGGTGCGGGCACTGGCCGCCAGGGTGCTCTCTCAGGCTTACACCGACTTTCCGAAGAAGCTGACTGCGCCGGGAGGGTTGGACTTGGCGAACCGCGCGGGCCCGCCCAGTCCCGTGACTTTTCTGGAGAAGGAATTGGCAGCCAGCCTGGCCCAAACCGAGGGCGGACTCGATGTGCTTTACGAATTGTCGAAGCAGAGGTTCCCCGAGGAATCACTGCCGCATCGGGAGTTGTTCCTCGGGGCTCCTCCGGAAAAACTAGGACCCAAAGTGGCAGAGGTCATGAAGCCGACCATTCTCAACTACCTGATCCCCGAACACGTCGGCAAGAATTGGAAGAACCTGCAGGCATTGGCCAAGGCTGAAGTGGTCACCGCCACTCCCGGCGGGCGCAACGACGCGATTGATCAACTCGTGGAGTTATACCGTCGCGGCGGCGCCACCGACTACGACTGGCACGCGTTCGGCCCTGACCGGCTGAAAAGCGATTGGGACTACATCACGTTCGATCCAGCGGAGCAAAAGTTGTGGGACAACACGCCGCGATACCGTACCGTGACGTTGCCCGGAGGAATCACCAACTGGATGGCACCGGACTTCGATGCCGCGAAAGCCGGATGGAAAAAGGGACTCGCGCCTTTCTCCAGCGTGCTCAAGGGCACCGGCTGCAACTACTCGTACTGCGGTTGCGGCGACAAACCGAACACGCTTTGGGACAAGGAAGTGCTCGTGATGCGTCGCACATTCGAGTTGCCGCCGATGAAGCCCGGCAATCGCTATCGGCTGCTCGTCGGCGGCAGGTCCCACGTTTACACCGGCGACGGATGGGCCGTGTACGTCAATGGACGCATGATCGCGGAGACCAAGAGCGCAGCCGGCATGGGCTCCGGTGCGCTGCCGAAGGGTGTGTTCATCACGCGGGAGTGGCTCGATGATTTCAAGACCGGCAAAGTCACCGTCGCCGCAATCGCTTTTCACGGCCCCCGCAAAGACAAGACGAACAACCTCAACATCTGGTTCGAGGAAATGAAACTGCCGCCTGCTGGCGAAGACCTGCTGAGGAAATCCGCCACCGTCATCCCGATGCTGTCCGCCGCGTGGCAGGACAGACAAGACCCTGACGTCAAAGAGCTCCAGACTGACCAGGAAAAGTTCCGTTACGATGGCAGATTCATCGCCAACCAGAGGCTGCACGGCGATTGGACGACCGTCGCCGTGGTGCCAACGAGCGAGGCATTCGACCCCGCGAAACCCACCGACGCCAACCGTGCGCCGTTCAAAGCAATCACGCTCAAAGACGGCGGCCTGACCGATGCCGCTACACTGCTCTGGTCCGGCGACATTTTGATGGACCTCGAACGCTTCCAAGCGCTCAAAATGAGCCTCAAATCCGTCGAGAACGCCGACTACCTGTTCATCGAATCCGGCGGTTTCAGCGACAAAAACACCGTCGGCTGGAAATCTCCGCTAGTCGTCATGAAACGAGCTGGAAAGTAGTCGTTTCAACATCCACGAGAGCGCAATCATGAGACTCTTCAACCCAGCCGCCGCCGTGCTGCTCGCGCCCCCGCTGGCACCTGCAGCCAAGACCAAGCCCGCGCCAGCGATCGAGCTGGGCGTGCCGTTTGCCGATAACGCGAACCTGCAACGCGGGGAGGAAGCCCCCGAGTGGGGCTGGAGCAGGCCGGCCACTTCGGTGACGGTGGATGGAGAAGCTCGCGCCGCTCAAGGGCAGCGCGCGGCCCGCGCAGATGAGCATCAGCGACGGCGCAGGCGGGCCATCGCCACGGATAGCCGGTAGTGTTCGCTTTCTCCGTTCCGTTCTGTTCAGATTGCCCACCTAAAACTTCACAACTCGTCTCTTGCCATGTCCCTTCCATCCCATCGCTCACTGTTCGCCGTCTTCGTAGCCTGCATTCTTCAAGCAGGCCTCGCATTAGCTGCAAAGAACCGCACCGACGTGACAGATAAAGTCAACGCCGCCGTCAAAGATGAGAGCCTTTCGATCTCCGCAACCAACGAAGCCTTCGGCGACACTGCGCCGGGAGTCCCGAAGAAGCTGACAGTCGAATACCAGACCGGGGATGAGAAATTCATCCGTGAAGCCCGCGAAGGTGACAGGATTCAAATATCCGCCCCGGCAGGGAAAAAAATAATCATTCTCAAGGCAACCTACGGCCCGGCGGACGGCTCCCCGGCCGCAAGCGCCGCTCTGACGGAGACTCCCGGCGAAGTGCTGGAGACGCTTCCGGGTTTCAAGGTGGAACATGTGCTGGAGGCTGACAGTGCGAAGCAGGGTTCGTGGATCTGCATGACGAATGATCCGAAAGGCCGCCTGCTGCTCGGAGGACAAAGCGGCCAGCCAATCACGCGGGTGACACTGAAGGACGGAAAAAGCATCAAGACCGAGATTCTGACGATTCCCGTGACCGAAGTAATGGGCATGCTCTTTGTGGACAACGTGCTCTATCTGAATGGCAGTGGCGGGAAAGGCTACGGGCTCTACCGTTGCCGCGACACCAAAGGGGACGACAGCTACGATGACGTGGAGTTTCTCCGCGCATGGAAGGGCGGCTCCGGCGAACATGGCGCGCACGGCCTGGCGCTCGGAGCGGACAGAATGATCTACTCGGTGTGTGGAAACTTCACAGCCGTGCCGGGCGATCTCGCGCCCAGCTCGCCGCACCGGAACTTTGGCGACGATGTCGCCCTGAAACGCATGGAGGATGGCAACGGATTCGGTGCAGGCGCCAAACCGCCCGGCGGTTACGTCGTACGCATGGATCTCGATGGAAAGAACGCGGAGCTATGGTCGTCCGGCCAGCGCAATACCTATGATGTCGCCGTCAATGCCGACGGACAACTATTCGGCTTTGACAGCGATATGGAATGGGACTGGGGCACGCCGTGGTACCGGCCCGTGCGGGTCTTTCACAATGTACGCGGCGGCGACCACGGCTATCGCGAAGGCAGCATTAAATGGCCCGAGTATTACGCCGACAGCCTGCCCGCGACCGTGAACATCGGCATCGGATGCCCTACCGGCGTCGCATTCGGCACTGGCGGAAAGTTTCCGGTAAAATACCAGAAGGCACTCTACATCTGCGACTGGACGTATGGGCGTCTTATCGCTGTGCATCTCACACCCAAGGGTGCCAGCTACAGTGGTTCGTGGGAAAACTTCGTGGCTCCGAAATCTCTCAAGTCCCGTGGCGGGAAAGTGCCTCTGAACCTCACCGATTGCGTGATCGGCGCGGATGGCGCGATGTACTTCACCGTCGGTGGACGCGGGACTCAGGCACAGCTTTTCCGGGTGACCTACGCCGGCAACGAGCCTGCTGCACCAATCACCGCAACCGCGTTGCGCGAGAAGGCCGGCAGCGAATCCCGCAGCCTGCGCGACAAGCTCGAAGCCATGAACGTCGCGCCCGATCCAGCGACCGTCCCGGCCGCATGGCCGCACCTCGGAAGCAGCGACCGCTTTATCCGCTACGCCGCCCGCCTCGCGATCGAGCGCAACCCTGTTCCGGAATGGCAGCAGAAGGCCCTCGATGAAAAGCAGCCGGATGCCGCATTCACTGCGCTTCTGGCACTGGCGCGCCTCGGTAACGCCGACATCCAACCGGCCATCTACAAGGCGCTGGTCGCTTTTCCTTTCTCCGCGCTCACCGCGGAACAGTCGCTCAACAAGCTGCGAGTGATCGCCGTATCCATCGCACGCCACGGTGCGCCGAAGGGCGAAACGGCGCAAATGCTAATCGCCGACGTGAGTCCACAGTACCCCGCGAAGTCCGAGGAGGCGAACCGCGAACTGTGCCCGATTCTGCTCGCACTTGATGCTCCGGAAGCAGTGCCCAGAACGGTCGCTTTGCTCCGCGCAGCTTCCACTCAGGAAGAGCAATTCACCTACGTCGTCGCACTGCGGAACATAAAGGCGGGTTGGACTGAGAATCTCCGTCGCGACTATCTCTCGTGGTGGAATGGGGGGCGCTCCAAACAGCATCCGTTGCACGCGGTTCAATGGTTCACCGACGCCGGAATCAATTTCAACAACGGCGCAAGTTTCGGCGGTTTCGTCGCCAATGCTTTGAAGGAAGTCAAAGCAAGCATGACTCCCGCCGAACTCGCCGCCATGGGCGACCTCGCGAAAGTGAAGTCCGCCGCCCCGGCAGCCACGGAGCCGCGCGCTTTCGTCAAGGAATGGACGACCGCCGAGTTGCTGCCGCTACTCGACAAAGTCGGCAAGGGTCGCAACTTTGCCCGCGGCAAGGCCGCTTTCACAGCAGCCCAATGCATCCTCTGCCATCGCCACGGTGATCAAGGCGGCGCCGCCGGACCGGACCTCACCAACGTGGCCACGCGTTTCAAGCGACAGGATTTGCTGGAATCGATAACGGAACCGTCGAAGGTTCTTTCCGAGCAGTATCGGATGACGATGTTCACGATGAACGATGGCACCGTCACCGCCGGTCGCATCAGTCAGGAAAATGAGGACACCGCCGTCGTCATGACCAACCCTTTCGACATCTCCGTCACCACAACGGTCTCCAAATCAGGTGTCAAATCCCGCGAACTGTCCAAAGTATCGCTCATGCCTCCCGGCCTCCTCAATACCTTCAAGGAAGATGAAATCCTCGACCTCCTCGCCTACCTTGAATCCATGGGCGACGAGAAGCATCCAAATTTCAGGAAATAGCGATGCAGCGCTCCGTAGGAGTATGGTCGCGTCGTCGTCGCTGACTCCGCGTAAGCCGGGGGCCTCGCGTGGCATCAAGGTAATGCCCGCTACACTTCGAATCTCGCTATTACTCCCGGCACGACCAGATGAATCGGGAAATCAATCCCCAGTTGGCGGCGCATCGAATCAACAGTGGATTGGATCTCCGCAGCGTCGTAACGGGGAGAAAAATGGTAGAGGATCGCGGCAGTCGGCCGAAGTCTAGACATCATCGCGAGCGTCTCCGGCAAGCCCGCGTGCCGGGATCGGGCACGGTCGGAATCTTCGGTGGTTAGGAAGGTCGCTTCATGGGCGATTACCTCCGCGCCGAGCCACAGAGTCGGGTTTGGCGCACCATCCCCCGAGTAACCGAACAGCCTCTGCTCACGGTACTCAAATAGCGCCTCGTCGGACATCGTCTGTTTCAAGCGAGCGATATCCTTGCCCAAAAACTCGGCGCGCACTTTCTTCAAACGTTTGAAAAGAAGGAAGGAAAGCGACTTCTGCTTGTTCTCAATTTGAACGTGGTCCGATCGCAGCACCCGGACGAAAACATTCGTTCCCACCTCGATCTCATCGCCTTCTCCCACAGGATGCCATGAAGCCTGGTCCGTATGCGCATCAAAGGCCGCGCAAAAGTCCCGCAAGGCAGGGAAGGAGCCGCAATCTCTCGGAAAATATATCGAGGGCTTTGCCGCACCATTCAGAGCGTTGAATTGAAGCAGCCCGGCAATGTGATCCCGGTCGGCATGGCTCAGGAAAAGGTGGCGGATTTTCCGGCTCTTCAGCCCCAGACCGGCAGTCAAGCCGTCACCCGCATCGAAACACACGCCGTAGTCCTCAATGAAGAGCCACGTCGAAACGAGTGCGGTGGATGAAGCAACGATGTTCACTTTGTTGATAAATCTCTGAACTGAGGGGATCCTATTGGGGCAGACTGCCGTTCCCAGCATGAAATATGGAGACAGGCGCGGCTTGCCCCATTTTTGGGTAAGTGTGGGTTGTCCTTTTGGTTTTCCTTACGCGGCAGTCTCGCGTGTGTTCACGTGGCCCGCTTTTTCTATGCTCAATCCCAGCCGCTCCATCATCCACGTTCTCGCAGTCGCGCTCGCCGCTGCCGGGCCATTTGCATTTGCGGGCAACGCGATCCTGCGACGTGAGAGGGAAGTTTCCGTGTGGGGCTGGAGCAGGAGCTAAAAGTGCCCGCAGGCAGTTCGCTCACTTCGCGCCGCAACACGCACATCGAGGCGTTCACGGAGCGGCGGGCCGCCGCAGTTTTTCAACGACAATATCTCACCGGTCGTACCGTATGCGATTGGCAACGGCGGCTCCGGCGTGCAAATGCGCGAGTCCGTTTATCTAAAGGCAAAAAAAGCGATGAAGAGGGCGAAAGTGGAGCCGCAAACCCATGCAGCAATCTTGCTAAGCTGTTGAATCACTCCGCTCTCCGGGAACAGATGCTCCCATACATAATGAAGGTTCAGGAAAACGACCCCCACGATTAATGTTACCGCATAAATTTCCGCCGTAATCCCATCCAATTCGAATACAACAGACGAAGAAGAGTAGATTTTGAAACGCGCCGTTCCGGAAATGACGACATCCACCGCCTTGTAAACGAGAGCGATGGGAGCAACGACCCCCACGCCAATTGCACGCCACGGCTTTTCGATGGTAAACGTAAGGCCTAGCGCCATTGAACATTGGTCGCGCTATGGCGATGCGGAGGTATAAATTCCGTAGGGAGTTCGTATATGGAACTTACGAACTTTTATGCGGCGCGGTGCGGGGCTGTTTGCGCGCGCTGGGCGTTT
>SXGQ01761704.1_pt1 | contig 46909 bp, 37 predicted proteins | sample 3178371 | NCBI WGS metagenome assembly SXGQ01 (sample SAMN11356859, study PRJNA531348) | freshwater metagenome | isolation source: freshwater sample F1-20 | place: China: Fuxian Lake, Yuxi | collected 2017-12-25 | reverse complement strand
TAAACCTGTGATTCTGGTGAGGAATTTTCCTTATTTTGAGGAAAAATCCTCACCAGAATTACGAGTGGATTGGTGAAAAAGTTGCGGCACTCGTGCTGACGACTCGATGATTGTCGCCTTCGTCAATCAAGTTCACACGTGTTCCAACTTTTCCGTTGGCTCCGACAAATGCTTCGCCCTGAGTGACGAATGGCCCGACCTTGCCACGGTTCACAAACATCACGTACCAATCACTGATTTGTAATTCTGTCGAACTCAATGCTTGCGCTAATTCGGTTGACGCTGTTTCTAAAGCAATGTGTTGTGGACCGATATGTAACGCTGCATCAGGTGACGCAAGTTCGGCGGTGAGCAGAGGTAGTTGCCACATTCCCCGCGACATTCGCTTCGCGCCAAAAACTTGATGCAGTGGTGGTAAGTAAGGAGAATCCACAATGTCGATGGGGGGATTGTCAATCTTTTGATAACCCTCGGGAACATCACCAAGAGACAGGCCGACGCCGGTTGAAATTGCGATAACTCGCTCGGGGTTGTTGGCATCAACCACGAGGGCTCGACTGAAACCAAGTCGTCGTCCAGTGTGCAGATTGTCAGGCAGGATCATCAATTTCTTCACGTCACGGGCTGGATCAAGAATCTGCATCGAAGCAATCAGCGGATTCGGGACAACCACGTTGTCATTGAATCCTCCGCACTCGGGTGATGCGACACACAATGGAGCAGCCATGATCCCGCCGCTGGTGTTGCGCATATCGTGGCGTAATTTCATGAAATGGCCTTCGGCAACATTGTTATCGAGCGAACCCCATTCGCGTCCGAGATAGCGATATGTCAACAATGATGTCCACTTCTCTTCGAAGGACTTCCAGTACTCGTCGGGCGTGGTTCCACGAATATCGCTTGGTTTGTTCGCAGATTGCTCACTCGTCATACCTAAGAGTTAGCAGATACGCGGGTGCGATGTGGCAATCTTGGACATGGATGAGAAGCAATTGAAACGGCTTGCCGGGTTACTAGTTCCAGAGACGACTGCTGTGCTGACCATGGAACTGCAAAATGGAGTGGTGGGTGAGGGTGCTCTCATGAAGGCTCTTGTTGATGAAGTTGACCGTGTCGGAGTGAGGCAAACTGCTGGACGCCTCTGTGACTCGGCCCGACAGCGGGGAATTCAGGTTGTCCATTGTGTCGCCGAGAATCGTGCCGACGGCCTCGGCGCAATTGATAATTGCAAAGTCTTTGCCATGAATAACCGCCTGCGCCGTGAAACTGGTTCGACACCAATCGACCAGGGCACTGATGGCGCAAAACTTATTTCTGAACTCGGTCCCGACGATCGCGACATCGTGGTGGCGCGTATTCATGGTCTCACACCATTTACTCAAACTTCGCTTGACCAAATTTTGCGTAATCTAGCGACTCGCACTTTGGTGGTTACTGGAGTGTCGATCAATATGGGCATTTTCGGAACGGTGATGAGTGCAGTTGATCTTGGTTACAACGTGATCATTGTTCGTGATGGCGTCTGCGGTGTTCCGAGAGAATACGCCGATGCGGTGTTAGAAAATTCGCTTTCGCTTTTGGCAACCATCGTCTCGGCAGATGATGTCATTGCTGCATGGTCCTAAACCAAGACCGTTACAACAATTGATCACGCATATTTGCGTAACGCTCAATAAACGGTGGAACTCCCGACGGATCTTCCCATCCGTCGCGCCCTGAACCAACAATGACTCGTTCGATCCCGAGGTCTCGATACATCAACAAGGTGTCGAGGGATGGATCACCAAAAGCGACCATTGATATCGGTATGTCTTGACGGCCCGCGTCTGTTGAAAGTTGGCGAAACTTAGCGACTCGTTTTGGTACATCTCCCAACGTGACATCGAGTGGCATCCATCCATCGGCCCAGGCAATCGTGTGTTGTGAACCAAGCCTCCCGCCAGCACCAAACCAGATGGGAGGGTGGGGTTGTTGCATCGGTTTAGGACGTGACCACACTTTGTCAAAGTTGAAATACTCGCCGTGAAACTCTGACTCGTCATCAACCCAGAGCGAGCGCAGCGCCCCAACACATTCAGCCAGGGCTCGATATCTCATTGACCATTTCACATTGCTGTGATTTGCTAACTCCTCTTGGTTCCAACCAACACCAACGCCAAACTGCAGTCGACCATTACTGAGAACATCAAGTGTTGATGCAGTTTTTGCGAGTGCCAAGACATCGTGTTCGAGCGGCAGGGCGACTCCAAGTCCCAAGAGAAGGTTGGTGGTGTGTTCACCGATTTGGGTGAGGCTGATGAAAGGGTCCATCATCGTGGTGTATTGCCACGGCATGTCACCGCCGGTCGGATAAGGAGTTGAGCGAGACACTGGAATGTGGCTGTGTTCGCCAATCCAAATGGAGTCAAATCCAGCATCTTCAAGGAGTGGACCAAGGATTCGCGGTGCGATATCAGCCGGGGTATTCATTGTTGTGTAGCCGATTTTCATTTCGCGACTCTCTCGTTAGGGAACCTCTTGACCATCTCTAAAACGGTACTCTCAGTATGTGCGTTTTCTTTACCAATACCCCGATGCCACTGGGCGAGATGGCGACATGATGGCAGCTGGTCGAATCACCGAGGTGGCCAAGGCGGTCGAAGCGCACGGTTTGCACGGTCTGGCCTTTACCGAGCATCCAGCGCCCGGTTCACGCTGGCTTGACGCAGGCGGACACCAAACTCTCGATCCATTTGTGGCGCTCGGCCATGCTGCGGCCGTCACTGAGCGGATTCGACTCGTGACGTACTTGACGGTTCTGCCGTACCGCAACCCATTCTTGTTGGGCAAGGCAGCAGCCACCGTGGATCTCTTGTCGAATGGTCGTTTCACGCTCGGTGTCGGCGCTGGATATCAAAAGGGTGAGTTCAAGGCTCTTGGTGTTGATTTTGAGCGCCGTAATGACCTCTTTGACGAGTCCCTTTTGGTTTTGCCTAAGTATTGGTCAGGCGAACCAGTCTCCTTTGTTGGTGACGGATTTGAGGCTCGCGAAATTATCTGTCGTCCTGCTGCAATTCAGCAACCCATTCCCATTTGGATTGGCGGTAATTCGCAGCTCACCAAACGTCGTGTTGCAGAATCGGCACAAGGATGGATGCCAATGTTGAGTGCTGAAGTTGTTTCAAATACGACCCGCACACCGAACATCGGCGACATCAAGAAGCTTGGCGAACAAATCTCTGAGGTGAAGGACAAGGCTGGTGCTCGCGCTTCATCGCTTGAGTTTTTGACGACCTATCCAGATCACACCATCGGATCAAAGACCGATGATATTGAGTATCACCGTGAACAAATTGAATCGCTGAGACGAGCGGGAATCACCTGGCTAGGTATTCCTGGGCATTCGACCACAGAGTCCCAAACGCTCGAAGTTATTGAGTGTGTCGGAAAGAATTACGGCTGATTGCCATCGCACCTGATGTCGTAAGGTGAGGACATGAGTTCCTCGACATTTCCCGCATTCGTGTTTTCTAATGATTCAGAGAACAGTGTTCGATCGGTTCAACAAGTATCGCTGAGCGATATTGCACACGACGGCGTGTTGATTGAAGTCGAGTGGTCGAGCGTCAATTTCAAAGATGGCTTAGCGTCGACAACAAGCGGAAGGATTTCGCGCCTCAAGCCGATGATTCCCGGAATCGATATTGCGGGCACCGTTGTAGATGCGGCGGGAAGCGATTTCGCAGTTGGCCAAAAAGTGATTGCCCACGGATACGACATTGGCGTCGCTCGACATGGCGGCTATTCGCAGTTCGCCCGTGTACCTGCTGAATGGATCATGGCATTGCCGGACGGTCTTTCGACTCGTGATGCGATGGTCGTGGGCACCGGTGGTTTTACATCCGCTTTGTCAGTTGTTGCTCTTGAAAATTGGGGACTCACCCCGTCGGTCGGACCGGTCTTGGTGACCGGTGCAACTGGTGGTGTTGGCAGTATGGCGGTGTCAATGTTGGCCGGTCGTGGGTATGAGGTGGTGGCGAGTAGTGGCAAGGCTGCGGCGACAGATTTCTTACTTGGCCTCGGTGCGGCCCGTGTGATTGATCGAAATGAACTGTCGGCCGATGATCCGCGTCCGTTACAAACAACGATGTACGCAGCAGCCGTTGATTGCGTCGGTGGAAATACTCTTGCCAACGCTATTAAGCGACTGAACTACGGTTCGGCTGTTGCCGCAAGCGGTTTGACCGGCGGAACTTCTATTCCAACTTCAGTGATGCCGTTCATTTTGCGTGGAGTCGCATTGTTGGGTATTGACTCGGTGCAGACTCCAATGGACATCCGTCAGAATGTTTGGACGCGAATTGCCACTGATCTCAAACCAGCGGGTCTGGAAAGTATCGGACACTCAATCGGACTCGGTGATCTTGATCGGGTGCTGACAGCAATCTTGGCTGGCGAGGTTTCTGGTCGTTATGTGGTGTCTCCAACTTTGTGACGCCGAGTGCGTGATTTAAGCGATCATCACATTCATTTGGCCAGCCATCAAAATTTGAATCTGTCCGCCCCACGCACAGGTCGCTTTGCTGTTATTTGATAGCGCTTTCATCGGGCCAACTTTGACCTTGGGAGAACCTGGCGACCAGGGTCCTGCTGGCATGGGAATGCAGGGCATCGGGGTTAAGACTCCAAGCGCGGCGGCAGTCGCTGCGGCGACCATCGGGTTCGCCATTGACTGACACATGCCAAATGGCGGAATGTTCAGCATCGGAACCATATCCATCACATTTGCCGCGGGCGCACCAGCCATCACGCGATTGATAGGCAATACATTGAGTGAAGACGGGGCGACGCCGTAACTGCATTTCATCATGGCGCCACTGACAACCTGAATAGCCATGGGCTCAGAGTAGCCTGAAAATCATGGCTGTCGTTCCTTTTATTTCTCTCTTCGGTGATGTTTTGACTGTTGATCCCGAGATAGACCCGGTCAACGATTCCATGGTTCGGGTTCGGTTTGTACTCGACGAATCTGAGTGGTCACGGATACAAGATTCAGATATTTTTGGCGCCAAGAGTCGTCGTCGATTCCCCGATGTGCTGGACGGTTCGGGGCCGGTCAGCATCACGGTCGAAGCAACTCGGATGGCTGTTGAGTCTCCCCGCGGATGGCAAGCCGAAGATTTTGAAATTGTCTCGGCGATGCGCAAAATTGAAACTCCGGAAGGCGGACACATGGTGGGGATGCTGTTTGCCTCGGCTCCAGCATGGACTCAGGCTCTCAATTCGTTGATGGAGATGGGCTTCATCGTTGATGGTGAGACTGATGATGAAGTTAGTGCAACCGACCGCAACGGCACCAATGTGATGATTTCGATCTACACGACAAATCAAGTTGCGACTGTCGCGTTTGCTCGTGTGCTGCCGACTGGATCAGCGAAATCTAGTGACGTTCTACAACTGCTGAATAACTTGAATGTTTCTTTCATCATTGGTTCTGTTTCGGTGATGGTTAACGAAATGAATGCGGAGTACCTGGTGGCGAAAGCCGCAGTGCCGACAATTGAAGGCGTTGCGGTGGCGGCAGTACTTGACGCTTTGGTCGTTGGACTCGTAGGGCTCATCCTTGAGGTTGAACCAGTTGTTCAACGAGTGATCTCTGGTGAAGTGTCAGTTGAAGAGGCGACTCGCCGCTTGACCTGAGTCTTCGCGGTCTACGAGGCCGTGTCTTTAACTGAGGCGATCAGCAGTTCATCGCGTGCTACAGCAAAACAAACCACCTGTCGATCTTCTTTTGAATTCCAGGTAGTCACACTGGGGTAGAGGTAGGTGAAATAAAGGCGCGATTGCGAGAGTTCAACTCCGACGTAATCAGCAAAGGCACCGACACATTTCTGCTCAGCAAAAACTTCTAAAGCTGCCGAACCTGGGTATGCATCTCCGACATAATCAACCGAAAAATACGCCTCATGGGTATGGGGTTCGGTGCAGGGGACAAGTTCAATCTCGGTTGCTTCTTCTTTCAATTCTTCTTTGGTGCAATCACCAACTTTGACTTCAAAAATTGATGCATTTCCTCTTTTGACAACGTTGCCGGAGTCATCACGGGTCAACTTGTCTCCCGAACACGAGGAAATAACGATGAGTGATGTGAAAAGGATGATGAGCTTTTTCATATTCTTGAAACCCTTAGTTGTTTACGACAGTGTTGTGGATGAACTTGATGAATAGACAGATGCAGTTCCGGACTTGCCCGAATTTGCACTCGTGGTGATGTTGTAGAAGCCGTACGGTAGATCGCTGATCGTGCAGGAAGTTTCGCCTGAGCATGTATATGTGGTGCCGGTGAGAGTGACCGTCACGGTTGCTGTGAACCCGTCGATTGTGGTTGAAGGTATCGAAACTGCAGGGAAGTTAACCGTCAAAGTTGAGACAGGAATGAGATAGATATTCAACGTGACTGGATTGCCGTTATACGCAACCGTGGCTGTTGCGGCACGATAGCCAGTTAAGGAAATTGTTACGGTTTTATCCGTTTTTGTTGAAGGTGTAATCGCGCAACTTCCTCCCGCGCAGTTTGTTGAACTTGCGGCAACGCCGAGTATGTCGGCCGCTAGCAATGCGCCAGTTCGAGAATCATAGATATTAAATCGGACTGGCACGTTCGTCGGTCGCAGGGCCACGGTTAACGAAGTAGGGCCAGTTGAGCTAATGGTGACCGTTGCATAGGTTGTTTCGTAATTGGTCAAACTCAACGCAACCGCAAGCAGCCCGACTGCGATATTGGTTTTTGAACAATCGCCGTTTGCGTCTGTCACAGCTGTGCATTGATCAACTGAAACGCCTGATAGGGGCAGACCGGTTGTTACATCAACGACATGCACGTTGAGCGTGTTGCTCGTTGCAGCGGATGTAATCAACACAATTTGAGCTTGACCACCAGTCGACGAGGTAGGAGTGACATTGACAAATGCGGTGTCGAATCCGGTCTTTTCAATCTTGAACGATGTGGGTGTCAGCGAAAGTCCAGAACATGTAGAACTTCCTGAAGCAACTGTTGTGGTGCAGGTTCCGGTTGAGGCTGTAATGGTTGCCCCAGAAATGCCGGTGCCAGAACTATTCAAGACGCTCAACGTGAAATCTGCAGCTGTTGGAGCTGCAGCCACCGTTCGCACAACTATCTTCACAGATGATGCCGCTGTCGCGGTCATAGAAACTGTCGCAAAACCATTCTCGCCAGCCTTGCTTGCCGATACTAGATACTGTCCAACTGCCAGGCCAGTCTTCGTACAGACACTCGAAACTACAGTGCAAGATTCGCCATTAATTGTCACAACTGGCGCTGTCACTAGGGTGTCGGTCTGATCAACAATGGTCACTGTAAGTGTCCCAGGACCGCTCGTTTCAGCGGCCAGCGTGACGCTGACTGGCCCTGTGCCTGTGTACGCCGAAATGTATTGGCTGGTGTAACCAACTTTGGAAATCCTCAAAGGAATTGATGATGACGTGAGACCACTGCACGTAAATGGCCCCGTGCCGGTGCACGAACTTGTCCAACCAGTACCGAAACTAATCGAGGCACCCGCAAGAGCCGAACCAGACGTGTCAAATACATTGACCGTGATTGCATCTGTCTTTGGACGCAATGCGATCGTGGCAGATGTGCCACTGAGGGGTGATATTGAGACATTGGCAAAGTTAGTTTCGTACAGATTTCCACTGCTTGATGCAGTCACTGTTATCTGACCGAGAGCAACGTTTGCGAAGGTACATGTTCCAGTTGAGGTTGAGCATGACGTCTGATTCGGGACGGCGACAGTGATGTTGTCAGTAATCAAGTTGCCCGTTGCGGCATTGATCACACGAACTGAGAGATCTCCTGGTGAAGTAGTGGGTGTGAGAATAATCCTTCCCACGTTTGCGATTTGGCCACCATTCATTGACTTAGCGAGGGACGGAGTGATCGTTGCGTAACTGGTTGAAAAGCCCGTTTTGGTAACCGCAAAGGTGACCGATGAGATCGGCATATTCGTACACGTGCTGACACCACTTGCGTTGGTTGATCCGCATGACCCCGAGCTTGGAGTGACCGTTGCGTCATTGACGAGATTTCCGTTGACGTCGCTAATCGTTACCGACACACTCGTTGTAATCGGTCGCATTGAAATTGTTGCTGAAGATGCGCCTGTTGAGCTGATTGTCACGGTGGAGAATCCCGACTCGTATTGTTGTGTCGCTGAGACGGGAGAAGTGGCGACCAAAGAATACGAACCCGTTGCCAATGATGGCTTGACGCACTGTCCGTTCGCGTCGGTTTCGGTCGTGCAATGGTTGACATTGATCCCAGCAATCGGCGAACCGTCTACCGAATTGACAACAGTGACAGTTAAATCGGCGGTAGCAATCGACGAAGTCAAAACGACCGTGGCACCGTTCTTGTTGACTTCAGACCACGTTGGTGTGACGTTGAAATAAGCATCGAGATAGGTCGACTTCGTCACCTTAATGTCAAGCGCTCGCAAGGGGACATTGATGCATTCGTATTTACCCGCAGAACCTGTTACAGCACTGCACGTGCCGCTGTTCGCAGGCAAAGTAATGGTTGCTCCGTCGACTCCCGCGAAGGACCGAGAACCATCTTTGACGTTGATGGTGAATGAAGTTCTCGTTGGCCGCATTGAAATAATGACTTTTGAATTCTTGCGAGAAATGATTGAAGCAGTCGCATACGCATCTTCGTATCCTGTTTTCGTTGCCTTAAGAGTGAACTGACCAGCTGTTTGGTTGAGTCCAGTGCACATGCCGTCGGTGTCAGTGACATTTCCAACTTCTGCTTGACACACTGAAGGTCCATCACGAGTGACGCTGACACCTTGGACCGCTTCACCGGTAATGCTGTTCACTACTTTGATATTCAAGGTGTTGGTTGAACTTGGAATCATAGAAACAGAAAGCTGAGTTAATGGACCACCGGTGACATCAATCGATACGTAGGTATCCTCGTAACCTGATTTCGTCACGACGAAATTCGTTGACGCAAGTGGTAAAGCAGTGAAAGTACAAGGATTGGACGAGCAATTAGCTTTTCCATTTGCTGAAGGGTCAAAAGTGACGCCGGTTAAAACCGTTCCGTCAACAGCATCTAGGGCCGTAAGTCGTACATCGCCTGTAGTGGCGCCCAATGAAATACTCGTTGAGACAGTTCGACCACCTTGAATAATCACATCAGCTGTCTCGATCATTTCGAAAAGTTGGTGGGTCACTCTGAAACGATGGGGCCCGCTGCTGAGGTCACTAATTGTGCACACTCCGATGGCTGGGCCTGAACTTGCAGTCACGCACGAGCGACCGCTTGTGATATCGGTGACGGTAGCACCGGACAAACCGCTATTTGTGCCGTTCCCTCCAACGCTGACTTCAATGTTACCGGTACCTGAAGTGAGGTACAAATTGGTGGACTGCAGCCCGAGATTAGTGAGTGAATAGTCGGTCACGGTGAGCTGTTGTTGTGAAGTAAAGCCTCGATCAGACTTGATGGTGACCGAGTAACTTCCGGGAGGAATCTCAGAGAAGTTGGCCAAGCCATTTGGATCGGTGCGGGTTTGTTTGGGATTCAAAAGGTACCCATCGCTGATGGTGACCTCAGCGTTAGGAACGGCTGTTGCGGGAGTATCTCCGCTCAAAAGAGTCAGACCAAGAGAGACTGTTTTGACTGTCAAGGAAATTGGATCGACCGCTATGGTTCGTGGCAGAGATGTTGTTGCCACAGAGCTTGCTTCTGGGACGACATAAGTAATTCCTGATGTTGTGACGTCGTGAGCATTCGTTGACCAGTTGGCCTGATCAAAGATTTTGTTCATCACCGCACTCGTATAGACGGTTGGTGCCGTATAACCAGTGAGATCACGTGCGATCGTAAATTTGGTACTCGATACAACCGTTACTTTTGCGGCACTTGAGTTGAATTGAGCCGGAGAGAGTCCGGCGATTCTGACGTAATTGTTTGTGGACAATCCATGGTCTCCCGACGTTTCATACGTTGTGAGACCGCTTGAGGTTGTAATTAAAGAGATTGGAACGGTTGCACCAGTGGAAACGGTGAGCGGATGTGCAATCGCAATTTTGTACGTTCCTTCGCCAACTCCCGCAAAGGAAGCAACTTTTTGCGAACCAACGGTCTGGGTTGAAGAAGTGTAAATGACTTCGCCACCAGCGTTTGTGAGTGCGACATCAACACTGAGTGGCGTTGAAGGTCCAAATGCCGGAGCAGGTATTCCTGCTATCGGAATAGAAACGAATGAGCCGTAGGTGCCGAGGTAGACGGCGAACCTGGTTGTTGATCCTCGATCGACGTTGATCAAAAACGTTTGAGAGACGAAGCGCGGGGGAGACGCAGTGTCAACAACGGAAACCGAGTATGTGCCGTAGACCATATTTGTGCCGTCAAAAACCACGAGACCGTTGGCAGAAGAAGTCTGTGTGATCGCTGAGTAGTTGGTTTTCTGAACCGTCACCTTGATGCCTTCAATTGCTCCACCGACGGGATTCAGTAATGAAAGCTCAATTGAACCGTTGAGGGCGTCAAGAAAGACATTGACCAAGTCATTATTGGTGCCACTTACGGTGGTGTTGAAAGGCAAACTTGGCGAATACCCAAAAGCGGTGGCTTGGACTCTCCAAGTTCCGGAAATTAGCGAGGTGCCATAGTTGTATTCGCCTGTGGTGCCAGCAGCGGTGACAGCTGACAATCCAGAGGCGTTGCTGGCTGTCACAATGGCATTTGGGATTGCAGTGCAGCTCGTAAATACCGTGGATTGAGAGTTGCAGGTTGCTGAGACCTCATACACATTTCCTTTGAGAGACGACAATGAAGCCAATAAAATCACGCGTACTGCGGTGTTCGAACCAGGGAACACCGAGATGGGCAGATTTGATTGTGAATAGCCATCTTTAGTAGAGACGATTGTGTTGAGACCCTCGGGAATGTTGTCTAATTGACAAAAGTTTGCATCGGCAGCGGCCGTGCAAGATATAACTGTTCCATCGATGGTCACTGAGGCTGTCGCACCAAAAATCTGGTTGTCGTTGGCGTCAAAGAAGTTGAACGTGACCACACCCTTCTTGGGAGTCGCGGTCAACGTAAGTGCCGAACCACCTGATCCGATACTGATTGTTCCGAACACCGCACCAAAATCGTCAGTTGCTGCAGAAGTTACGGAAGCAATACCAAAACTGAGTCCAGAAATTTCACATGATCCGGCGCTATCAGGAAGCGGAACGATTGCCGAGGTAATTGTTGTGCAAGTTCGGACGTCTCCCTGTGAATCAGTTGCTTGAATGAGTTTTCCTTGAATGACGTTTCCACTGACGCTTCGAAGAGTGACGAGCAATGATCCTGAGTTTGAGCCAAGTGTTCCGTTGGCGACATTGATTTGGCCGCCAATTACTGAGACTGAAATCGTTGCTGGGGTCAAGCCGGGCCTTGTCGCTCGATATGTATGGATCCCACTGGAGACATTGTTGATTGAGCAGATTCCGTCAAGTGCGGTAAGAGCCGGAACTCTTGACTGTTCGCATAAGTTGCCAGTGGTCGTTGAGTCATCAAGAACCTCTACGACGCTGACTCCAGAGAGTGCACCTAATGCGCTGCGAAGATAGATACGTAGATCGCCTCGAAGATTAAAGAGTCGCAAGGTTTCGTTGATGAGTGAGCCTTGAGCAATGTTGTAGATCTGGTCAATACCAGTGAAATCATTCGATCGGGCGATACTTACAGTCCAGTCTCCCTCTCCCAAATCACTAAATGCGACTCGACCGTTAAGGTCGGTTGTCTTGGTTTCTCGCGTCGTTCCATCGGGGTTTTTTAGAACTACTGGTAAGTCGGCGATCACCGGCCCAGAGTTACTGCTAATTGTGAGGATGATTGAACCTTTAGTTTTTAAGATATCAAGCGCTGCTGGCAAAGTTGTAGTGGTGCGTGGATAAACGGAAATCGGGTTCGGATTTGTGGCATTGGGGTATGAGACTGGAACGAGTAATGGTTCGGTAGCAATGATTGACCAGCACGAACTTTTGGTGTAGCTGCAATTCAAAGCCTGCGATGGATCAGCGGGCGCTGAGGCTGATGTGGGTGTGAGCGAACTGAAGATGAAGTTGCCGCTGGTGTCAGTGGTAACGCTGGCGGTCTCAAGAATCTGGCCCTCATTGTTTTTGCGTTGAGCCTCAACGATGACTCCGGCTTGTGCTTGTCCGCCGACTTTGATTGTTCCCCGCAGTTCACCGGGAGCGGGTGAAAAATAGGCCGATCGAGAAACTGATTCTCCGGTCGTCACCGAAATGTTTTTAAACACTTTGGCATTGTGATTTGCTGGCATCGCTGGAGGATTGTTTTCGGTGTCAGATGCTGAATCGCAGGCAACTGCAGAAGGGGTGAAGGTCACCGCTGCGTCAATCGGCGAAATAATGCAGGTTTGGTATGTGAAGACGGGATTTTCGCTGTCGGTAGGAATGAGACCAAGTCGATAAGTACCTAGTCCCTTAGAGATACCTGCGGAAGTTGCCTCGGTCCACCCGGTTGCGCCGGTCTTGCGGAAATAGGCATAGAAATTCTTTGCCTCAACTGCGGTGTAGATCCCGTTTGAAACGTCAAGTAAAAACACCTGGCCATAAACGATGGCCTTACCACGGACGCCTATGTCGACGTTGACCGTAGCGCTGAGCGCACCGGTGATTCCGCGTGATACCGGATAGAAGTTTGGGCTGGCAGTTTCGATTGTGTACGACGTCGCATCAAGTTTGTTAGCAAATTTGTATTCACCATTGGCGTCGGTTGTTGCGGTGATGGAGTCACCATTCTTCGGAACCAAACGTACCGTGACACCAACAACGGGGCTACCTGTATCATCAGTAACTTGCCCCGACAACGTTCCGAGTGCTTGGAGCGTCAGAGCAATTTGATCGTTCTCTGTCGACTTCGCAACAGAGGTTTGAACGATTTTCGGGGAGTAACCCGGTGCAGAGAATTGAAGGTAATACGCACCTGCATTAAGTTCAAAGATATCAATTGTTGAGTCGGCTGAGTTCGGAACATTTTCTAATTGATAGGTGCAACTGGTGTTTCCCTTGGCCGAACCACAGTCGTCAGATGCACGATAAAAAATCTTAACAGTGACAGTTGCTGGGGGACCGTCTGCTGAACCTTCACCCTCTTTGGTGACTTTGAAACTCAACTCACTACTTCGAGTGTCGTCGGCTACTTCGCTCAAAACTACGTTGATGGTCTCAGTTGTTCCCGCTCCAATATTGACTTCAAAGATTTGGTCGTCCAGGCCAAGGGCTTCAAAGGTGACGACGTAGGAACCTGGAGCGATGTCGGTAAATACGTACTGGCCATTAGATGCAACAAGGTTGGTGCTTTTGTACGCCGTCGTGTTGTTGGAAACAGAAATCGCTACCGAACTTGGAACAACGTTGTCACTATTGACCGTCACTTGCCCGACAATCCGTCCTGAAGATCGGGTCATGGTGATATCTCGGGGTGTTGTCGTGACAGTCAGATCAATGATCTCGGTCTGGGTGACAAAGCCATCAGACGTATAGGTAACTGTGTACGTTCGACCGACTGGTAATTGATCGAGTCGGAATTGTCCAGCAACCGAGTTTTCGGTCAGGGTGGTCGTTGACCGTGTGGTCACGCCATCCGTTGCGCTGACGGTGACGACTGGAATGATGCCAAGTGCGAAGACAGACGACGACACTGTTCCCGAGAGTGTGGTGACATTAGGAGACAGCGCCAAAACGACATCGGGTTGGCCACCACCAGCTTCGAGTGCAACTGTTGAGCTTGCGAGTCCACGACCGTCAACTTGTGCATCAATGACCCAGGTCGCTGGCGTTGACAAACTTGAAAAGGAAAACTTCCCCAACAGATCGCCGTCGGTAGGAGTAGTGGTTTCATAGGTGATGTTGCCGTCGGTCAATGTGACGCTGACACCACCAAGGGGTTTGCCGAGCTCGTCGACTGTGAATCCGCTGATCGTGCCCTGGCCTACTTCAAGCGTGATTTCTAAGGAGACAGGTTCGCCTTGTGGTTGAACGATGATGGTCTGTGTTTGATGGCCAGCTTTGGAGAAGCTGAATTCGTAAAGACCCGACCCATCGAGTCCAGCGACTGAAAAGGCTCCCTTTTCGTCGGTTGTAGTACTGAGGTTGGCGACATTGGGATTATTTGAAGCAGCCGTTGCACTGACCTTGCCCGAACCTTCAACGTCTCCGATGGTGACTCCTCGCCATTTCACGATGACGCCGCTTCCATCGGGAGTCGCCGCGACCGTGCCTGCGACATCAATGAGGGTTGGTAGTTCTAATGCGCCGCCCGAACCTGAATCGGTTCCGCTTCCACCATCTTGTTCATCCCGGCCAACTGCGCTGGCAGTTGAGTTCTCTGTGACGGGATTGACCGCACGCACAATCGCCAAGGTAGCAGCGGCCCACACGAGAACGATGCACATCAAACCCATCACTGATTTAATATTTCTGCCGATCATTGGGATATGACGAATATTCCCACGACTGTAAATCGGGGCACCTGCGCCTTCACCGATAATGGAATACCAGTGTTCTTTTTGTTTACCGACAAAAAACGGTCGAACTCGCAGACGGCCCTTAATGCGGACCATCTCGCCAGCGCGAATCTCGACTTCTTGGTGCAGGATTTTTATCTTTGAGTCACTGTCATCTGACTCGGTTCGCATTCGAATGAAATGAGTCTGATCGTCATGGTTTCGAAGTACGACGCGAATCTTGCCGCTGAGTCTTCGTCGTATTGATGGAGGAGAGATGTGCATTGCGACCGAACGGGTCCTCTGCACTTCAAGAGATACTTCGCCGCTCCCTAAAACCGCACCAGTGTTGCGATCGAGGACTTCAATCAGAATCGGATGATCACCTGGAGGCATGCCAGCCGGAACCATCATTGAGAGATCAACTTGAACGCTGAGGTGTGCAACGAGTGTCTGAGCTACTGCTGGTAAAGGTCCTGACAGCGAACCAATTAAACGAATGAGGATTTCGCGATCGCTGCCGCTGTAGTCGGTGACACCGACCTTGAACGTGACGGATTGTCCAAGGGCTGCAGGAACCTTGTCGGGTAGCGAAAGAGAAACGGTTGACTTGCTGCTCATGGCGTCAACAATCCGATGATCTGGGTTGAACTTGCATTAAGCATGACTGTTTGCGAAGTGAGCGCTGGGCTTCCCGGAACATTAGTGACTTCCACGACATATCGCACGGGTGCGTCGAGGCTATTAAAGGTATATGAGCCACTTGCATTGGTCAAGCCGACGCCAAGAATCGGTCCACTTGGGTAATCCGATTCTTTCCAGACGCGCACCTGATATCCCACCTGCGGTACGACGGGGACGGTTTGGTTTGCGCATGATGTCGTTGTGACACCCGAACCGACCTTGCAAACAAACACCTGAATGCTTGATCGGACACTGAGCGTGGGACTTACCGTTTTGGTTGAACCAGGCGTAATTGCTACCTGCGTTGCGTACGTAACCGATCCTGTCCGAGTGAAGGTGATGGTGTACACGCCCGCAGGCACATTCTCGAAGCGATAAGTGCCGACACACCCCGAACTAGATGCGACGCACACAGATGCCGTTGTCGTTGAGCGACTGATCACGCCATTGCTGATCTGAACTAATACGCCCCCTGCGAATCCGGTTTGGTCGCTGACTGTTCCGGCGACGCGTCCAGCAGAAGCGACGAGGTCAATCAGTAATGACGAATTGAGGTTTGTTGATTGCAAAGCCACGTTACGTACGACTGGCGAATAGATTCCTCCGCCGAAGGTGACCGTGTAAATGCCCGGCGCGGGTAAACCGAGAACCGTAAACGAGCCAATCTCATTTGCGGTTGGTGTCGTTGGGTCGTCAATCGTGACTGATGTTGTTGCGAAACTATTCACGCCATCAGTGATGGAAACTGGTATTCCCCCGAGCGCATTGCCGAGACTGTCGCGCACCAGGCCTGAGATTGAACCTGTGCTCGGGGATAACTGAACATTCAGGTCGGTGATTTTCTGACCAGACGCGAGAGAAACGGTGATGTTCTTCGTTGCATAACCGCTTGAACTAATTGACACCGCATATGACGAAGGTGTGAGTAAATCTGGAAGGGAAAATGATCCAACAAGTCCAGTTGTCAACGAGAGGGTCGCCGCTGTTTGATCTGGAGAAGTGACAGTAATCGTTGCTGCACCGAGCGGCCCATTTTGACCATTGACAAGTCCCGATAATGATCCATCTCCGGTTCTCAATTGAACAGTGATACCTGAGCGAGTCTCACCACCAGATAATTCAAATGAAAGTTGTGTGGTGATTGAACCAACTTTTCTGATTCGTAATGTGTAAGAACCCGGGGCAGGAACTGATTGAAATTCAAATGCACCAGTTGCATCAACAGCGATATTTCCGATCACTGCATCTTGGCTCCCGCCAGTGACACTCGCTGGAACAATGAGGTCAACATTGGCGCCTTCGACATTTCCTCCGACTACAACACCCTTGAGGGTTGCTGGTTGACCACCCAAGAGAAGATCAATCGCTTGTTTTGTGACACCTGGATCAACCGCGATATCGGGAGAGTTATCAAACACAGAAACGTCGCCATACCATCGGCTATCAAACCCGGCAGCAATTGCTCTGACACGAAATGGTCCGGGGCCAAGGTTGTCAATAATGAAAGTGCCATCGTCGGCGGTCGCAACGGATCTAATTGGTTGTGTGGAAGCTGCGGACAGATAAATCTCAACTGTCGCTCCGCTGATTCCTGTTTTCGAAGATCGCGCGACCACCTTGCCAGTGATGGTTCCAGGCTCAACTCCAGCGGCGGGATCAGCATTTCCAAATGCTTGTTCAAGAATTTTGCTGTCGGTTGTTGTCGCGTCAACAACATTCTTCAGATTCTTAGAAAATACGATTCCGAAAATGGATGCAGCGATCAGCAGGCCAATGAAAGAAAACAACATTCTGCTAATCCGAGGGCTTTGAACAAATGTCACCATTTGTTCTGAACCTTCTAACCCACCCTCGACTCCTATAGACAGGGTGCGAATCGCTGGTGCACCAGCCCACGGTCTTTTGGCCTTGACTCGAAAGGGAGTGTTTCGTTGTTCGCCAGGAGGAATATCAATTTCGGGGCGATCGAAGGAGCCTTCAACAACTGATTCGGGATCGTCGACAGTGAGTCGAGCGACCACCGCATTGTTTCCTTGATTCTGTACCGTGACCGCAAAAGTTGCACTTTTGCCCGCAGAGATCATGGTTGGATGAACTTGAACATTGATTCGAGGGCGAGAATCGACATCAAGAGTAAGTGTTAACAATGTTGGATGATCGGGCTTTAACTCGCTTCGTATTTGGACGGTCAGTGTTCGAAGTCCCGCTGGGAAATCATCGGGTAATTCCACGACGAGTTCAATCTCGCCAGTTGACTGCGGAAACAGTTGTAGTCGTTGCGGGGATGTTTGAACCCACGAACGATCGACACCCAGAACGCGAATCTCAAAAGCGTCAACGAGGTCTGCAGTGTTGGCGACCGTCACCGTCGCGAAGACAGGAATTCCGGCGTACGCCGATGTCCGGTCTGGAGTAATGCTGGCGCGAAGACTCATGGCGTGACTGGCGTGATGGGGATAGGTCCGAGGTCTTGATCGGTGATTCCGACCTGTATCAACACAACTGAGTTTGCGTAGCCCGGTGCACTCACAGTGACTGTCCACCAGCCACTGGCGAGGCCATCAATACGGAAAGCTCCACTTGGGTCAGTGGACAGTGTTGACAATGACACCAAGCCTGACGTCGCAACGATTGTTGCGCCAGAGACTGCTGTTCCAGTCGTTGAAGCTACGACACCAGTAATTGAACTCGCAGACTTCTGCAACACAACATTGCTCGTTGCTGCACCAAGAGAACTTGATAGTGAAACGCCTACAACTTCTGTCGCGTAACCGGCTTTCGTGAAGGTCAAAATGTAGTTACCAGGAGCGACAAGTCCCGAGAGTGAATAGAAGCCTCCGTTGTCTACCGAAACTGTCTGACCGACAATGGCGCCGTTGCTTGCCGTAATTGCTACTCCGCCGAGAGCTGCTCCGGTTGAGTCGGTCACTGCTCCTCTGACAACTCCTGTTCCTTTACTCATGACAATGCTTGTCGTCAAGACACGCGGCTCGCCAGGCCCGACCTGAATCGTGAGAGTTTGTGTTCCGTAACCTTCGAGCACAACTTGCACGAGGTAGGTCGCTGGAGTTCGTAGCTCAGCCAAAATAAACTTTCCGACATCAGTTCCAGATGTGGGAGTCACTGTAGAAATGACATCGGATCCAGCAGTGGCTGTGATGGCTGCACCACCCAGAGGAATTCCATTTTGGTCAACGACCATTCCAGTGACTGAACCCGGTCCGGCTTGTAACTTCACTGTGGGCATGGTGACGGTTTCGCCCGCTGCGACTTCTTGGAAAAGCTGTATCGGTTCAAAGCCCACCGCAGTGAATGTGAGTCGATAACGGCCAGGCGAGGGCATGTTCTCAATTGCGAATAATCCTGTCGCATCGGAGGTTGCCGTGATCACTTCGCTTGATGGAACTTCGTTCACCATGAGTCGTGCTTCAACTGTGCTCACTGGAGCCGGATCACCACCTGATGTCAATCCTTTGATCGATGCGGGGTTGCCGACCATCGCGATGTCTTGTTCGAGAACAATCGGCTCGTCGCTCGGGACTACTCGCACTGTCTGTGAAACAGTTTGATCAACGTACCCATCACCTGAAACGGTCAATTTGTACATGCCAGTCGTCAGACCAGACAAAGTAACTACTCCGTCTTCATCACTTGATGCGGCAGTGGCTGGTCGAGACTTGTCGACAAGTTCGGCCGAAATAATCATTCGCGCTAGTGGACGTCCATCAGACGCCGCCACAATTTTCGTACTGATTGAACCAATCGACACACTGGGGTCTGGTTTCGCCCCAGTGACCCAAGCGCTGTTGACTGCTTTCTTTGGTTTTTGGCCAGCAAGAGCAGATCGGAAGCCTGCGGAAAAAACCAAGGCCCAAATTAAAATAATGGAGAGAAGCAGTAACGCTGTCAGCAGTCCTCGGCTGAGGCGTGGCTTTTGAGTGAAAGTAACCGTTTCACTCGTGGTGTTGCTGCGAGTTGCAATGTCAATTTGTATCGCTCGGGGGACAGCATTGCCGACGAAAGGGCGTTTGCCTTTTGCATTGACGCTGAAGGCGACTGCCTGACCACCTTCAAGTTGAGCGCGCCGAGGTTCAATAGTGAACTTCAATGCACGGTCGGCATCGGCAGCGGTCAAACTGACGCCAGTTGGACGATTTCCGCGATTGGTTGTCGTGACTACAAATGAAGTTTTTGATCCTGCTGCGGTGACTCGTGGTGAGACGGAGATGCTGAGTTCGTCAAACGGCGCTACTTGAATATCGGCAGTGAGAGTTCCGATCGGTCCGTTCTCGTCACTGACTTCAATAGGTAGCTGGTATAAACCCGCTGGCGTTTCGCGGGGCAGCGTGATCTCCAGCTGAATATCGGCGGTTTCGGCTGGGAAGAGCGAAATGACTAACGGCCGAGAAACATACGCTTCGCTTGGGATAAACCCTGGACGAGCGTGTACTTCCTTGATGATCTGTTCATCGTTTTGAACTTGCACGATGATTTCAAAGGGCACGCCAACGAAGGCCGAATACTGTTGCGTCGTCAGGCGAGCTCTCACGATGCATCACTTACTTCGGAAGTGCTATCGCCTGGCTTTGCGTCGCCTTTGGGTCCTTCTTCAATAAATGAACGAACCCTCTGCGACTTGCGTGTTGGCAAACGCTGATCGGACGTGCGGATGTCGACACCAGTTGTTGGGGGTCCAGCTTCAACACCTAGTCCGGTGTCAACTGGCATGATGATCTGCAGATCAAGACCGGGTCGATATCTGCCGTCGACGCCACTCCAAAAATCACGGGCGATAATTCCTTCACTTGCGCCAACTGTTAATTCAATTCGTGCTCCAGGTGTCGTCAGTCCAACGGGAATGATTTCTTGAGATATTTCACGGCTCTTCATGACGCCTTGAAGTAAACGTCCAAGGAGCACATGCTCATCTCGTTGATCACCGGTAAAGACCGACAAGAAGTAAGAAACTCGAACCCGTGGCGACACCAATCGACGCACCTTGGTCGGTCCACGATCAACGAGTTCTACTCCACCGACATTGCGCTTGTCATCACGTTTGATATCCCACAAATACGCACTGATCGTGGGGCGGGAAAGACCTGTGCTCCATTCACGATCGGGGATCGCAAAAGAAACGTCAATCGAACGATCAAGCGGGACGGTGTTACGTAAGTGAGTTTCAAGAACTTCGTCGAGGAGGTGCAGCATGGTTTAGCCAATTCCACCGGCAATAAACGCGGTCGCAACAGTGAGAGCACTACCAACAAAGAGACCCAAAATGAACCATGGCCAACGACGGCGAACATCTCCATGCACTAGTACCTCGCGAATAACCACGTTGCCTTGAGGTGCTTGTACTGGTTCTGGTTCGGGAACTGCGAGAATCGCTCCGCAGCGTAAACAATTAGTGGCATCACGCGGGTTGAGTTCGCCACAATCAGGGCAAGGAATCCAAGCCCGTCGGGCGATCCCAGCAACACCGGGTAGACGTTCGCGAGCTAGATCTGTGTCGGTGCTCCCTCGAGCAACCACACCTCGCGCAAAGAACAACGGATAATCGCAAGAAACGCAAAAAGCGTCAGAAGAACGAGTGCCTTCTGGATCGGAGTTTTCAACTCCGCACTGGGGGCAAAGAACCGTATTCATGCGGCCACCGGCGCCACTGTTTGTCCGGCAATTTCAATGCGAATTTGACAATGTACGGGGGTGATGGAGCGAACTAACTTGTATAGGTCTAAAGCAGAACCGTGAGCGATCGCCGCCGCGCGCACGACGATGATTCCCTCGCAGCGACCTGATTCGCCTTCACGGAAAACTCCGCCGTCCTCGAGAAGATCAATCGGACCAACTAAGTACGGCTCAATCAACGTAAAAATGTAATCGCGCGTGCCCTTTCGCAAGATGAGAGAACCGGTCTCGCGAAGCAAGTCACGCCGATGGGCTTCTGGAAGATTCTCTGATCCTGGGGCATCGACGAAACGGCCGAGCCACGATAAGAGAAACTCGGGCGTGACTGAGGGGTCGGCTAAGAACGGAATCTGATCAGCTTGTTGCTGAACTGTTTCCCCCACCTCTTCGAGGATCGCCACCAACCCTGTCATTGTCCGGTCTTCCTGCATTCCCACCGGCAAACGCCGGACTAGCCATCCACGACGACGAGTCATCGCGCCACAACCTGTGGTTTATATGACAAGGGTAGACCGTATGAGTCAACGCGAACGGTATCTGCACCTGCTCCGAGTCGATTCCCGTTACGAAGATCAGCCTCAAAAAGAACCACTTCTTCTACTTGTTCAACACCTGGTAACTCGCCGAGTAAATGCGCTATGGCTCCCGAGTTGATGTCTTGCCCAAAAGGCCACCCATGGCCATCGTTTCCGCCCATATGGGGTGACAAATAGACAGCGATGGCATCAAGGCAACTTTGGCGAACAGCCGCAGGGGCGCGACCCGGGCCGACGCGCACCATGGCTGCTACTGACACGCCCAAATACTTCGGTGTTCCGAGTTCAAGAGCGGTACCGATCAAACGACGAGGCTCAAGGTAGGTCGACAGCACCGAAAACAAATCGTCGTCCATCGCAAGATGGTCAATACTGATGGCATCCACGGGACGAGCCGGGTCGGGAACAATGAGCAGGCGAGTCGGCGCTCCCGCCGTTTCGGGCGGAATACACAATGCTCTTCGAACTCGGGGTGTGGCTTCAAGTGCGAGGCGTTCATGATCGGAACTCGTGACCGCACGACCACCCGAAACAATGGTTAAAGGAGCGCGAACTTTGGCGTTCTCCAGGGTTTCGCTGTCAATGCCTCCGGTTGCTGCGACCAAATTCGTTGAGCGGTCAACGTACGGAACCGCGGTGCGAATAACCGATAACGAACCAGATCCAACGTTGCCTCGTGCGCCGCCTCCTTGACGATATTTTGTTACCGAAATTGCTGCACCGGCGATTGGAATTGCACCGTGCTGACGCCAACGACCATCGGCCTGACGTATTTGAGGACCAAAACTGACTGCTCCGCTCACGCCGTCCCAGGTGAAATGCTTATCGTCTGGTCCAGACCGCGAAAAGTCAGGAACTTCGAACCATTGCTCGGTGATTGCGCCAGATCGAACTTCGACATACTCGTCAGGGCGACGCGGGAGAAGAGGCGCACCTTGAACATCGAAATGCTGTCCGGGTAAGCCCGTGGAGTTGCCAAGGTATTCTTCGCCAAAAGGTTCTGAATGTTCGGCGGCAACCGTTCCACCGACTGCGTGTACCACAATTGACGAAAGTTGCGGAGAAGAACGGTAACCAGCGCCGTCATTTCCAGGCGTCAAAAGTCGCAGGCGCAACCAAAAGGCCCGTTCTGATCCGACTGTGAGTGGTAGGTGCCCTGTCGGAATTGCGATATGAATATTCCCGTTGCGGTTGAGTCCGCCCGTTAAGTCGCCTTGAGATTTGCATTCAAGCCAACCCTCGTCAGTCCACACTTCCCAAACCAGAGGTGGGTTGTTGGGATTGACGCCGATTCCCTCAACGTCGGCAACCACGTCAAGACGAATAATGCAACCCCCGAGTGATTCTTGGAATCCCATATAAAACGAATCGCCAGGTTCAACCGGATTTGATTCGAAAACTTTGACCACTTCATTTTCTAGAGCCAAGTCTTGGCTGACATCTTTGATTCGACCTTCATCAGGTTCTTCGAATCCATTGCTAGGAGCAGTCCATGCGTACAGCAGATGTGGTTGCGCAACTTCAAGATCGCGCAATGTTGCGAAAACGACTGGATCGTCGCCTGTCGTTGATACTTCACTTCCTGCTGGCACTAAAACTGTTTCGTCAGGCACCGTGGAAAACATGAATGTGACATCAACGCTTGCAGCTGATGCTGGATACGGCGAGATGCCAACGAGATCAAGGAAACTTGTGTACAACCGATCGGGTACGCGATTGAGCCGATACAAGGTCAACTCGGTCATCCACGCGAAAAGTTCTATCAACGTGACGCCGGGGTCAGAAACGTTGTGGTTGGTCCACTCAGGTAAGAAGCGCGGAATCATGCGCTTTGCTTCGTCAACGAGATCTTGGAAACGACGATCGTCTAGATCGGGGCGGGGAAAACTCATGTCAGTCCTCTTCAGGCGGGATGGTGTAGAACGGATAAACGAGGTTGCGTCGATCATTAGTCGATCGAATGATGTACGAAATGAGAATGGTGACGGCGCCATCAATATCGGATGGTTCGACGAGTACTGAATCAATCTCGACCCGCGGCTCCCACATGTGAAGAGCTTCTTGAACGTACATTTCCATTAAGCCCATGGTGCTGGTTTCGATGGGCTCAAACATGAGTTCCCAAATGCGACAGCCAAACGCTGGTCGAAATGGTCGTTCGCCAGGAGCAGTTGACAGCACGACGGCCATCGACCGCTCAAGTTCTTCAACGCCTTCTATCAGCGTAAAAGAACCGCTTTCATTGATGCGCATTGGAAAGGGGAAGCCCTTACCGATGAATTCATCTGACATGGCCCCTCCTTTGGTCTTTCATTGGTTTGTTGTTGTGAATAGCAAATAAGTGGTTCATCATTAGTTCAACTTGATCATTGCGCCCTTGACAGTGACCATGCCGCTGGCCTGAACTTTCGCACCCGCAGGCGATAGATCAACCTTTGATCCACCACCATCCATGACCGCGCCTGTCGATCCTTTGATACTGACTTTTTGACCCTGGAGCGTGAGATTCTTGGTGGCCTTAATGGTGATTGCGCCACCTTTCAAGGTGATCGTTCCGTCGGAAGCAAGTTCAACGCTTGCGCTACCGACAATAAGTTTGATTTTGGTGCCCTTCTTGGCATTGATTTTGACGCCGTCTTTATCAAACTGCAGGTTTGTTTCTGGTTCGGCGTGCTTGAGAGCGACCACTGCTTTCTTTTTGTCGGTGTTCTCAGTGAAGACAAGCTTCGCTCCCGAGGCCATGACTAATGATCTCTCTCCAACTTTGTCACCCTTAACTGGCTCGGGTGTTGGGGGAGCAAACTTCTTGCTCCAAATGCCACCAAGAATGACGGGGTTGCGCGGGTCGCCGCCAATAAATGCCACCAGAACTTCATCGCCAACATCTGGCATGAGGTGAAGTCCGCGTGATTTGCCGGCACCAGGCGACACGACACGCGCCCACGCTGAATCGTCTTTGTCCGAAATGGTGGGCAACTTCACTTTGATTCGACCAACTTTGTCGGGATCCTTGACGTTGGTCACGGTACCGATGGCGAATTGGCGACGATTTCGAACCGAGCCGCGCTGAGCACTTACGATGTGATCGGCTAATTCGCTGCCACCATGTCGACCACCTTCGAAGCGTGACAACAAAGGACGGCCAACGCCGAAGATATGTTCAACTCGGTTGACCACGAAGGTGCCCGCAAGTTGTGTTCCAGCGCCTTCGATTTGGATTGTTGATCCGGCGGCGATTTTGGGTTGACCGATGGCCTCGCCCTGGACGCGTAATTCTCCAGCTGCCAAGTCGGCTTGCATCGCTTCGGCAAGTGCCTTCGCTTCATCAGCCGCTCCAACTGGCATGTCGGTCACTGTCGAAGAAGCCTTGAGGGCTTTAGCTTGAGTCGCTCGGGTGTCGGTCATCTTCAACTTGAGACCGACCTTCGTGCTGGTGACAGCCGAGCGGGTGGCTTTGCCAGTGACGGCCTTTTGCGTTGCGGGATCCCAACCGCGGACCGTGACATCGTCAACGCGAGCGGCGCCCGAAAAGCGAGCCGAGAAACGTTGCAATGTTGTTCCCCACTTCAATTTGATGGGAGCCTTAAGGGTTCGCTTTGTGAAGTGCAAGGTGGTGTCGTCAACCCACCATTCGGCACCGTTTCGTCGTGCCAGTTCATCGAGTACTGCATGGTCAGAATCGAGTTGCAAGAAATACGTCATCTTCTTGCCCGTGATACTTGTTTTGGCCGTCAAACTGTTGCGCTTAGCAATTTTTCTGACGATATCTGCGGCCGTCATTTCGGTGTAGGTCGTTGGGGTGAGTCCATGTGACAGTTGTTGCGAGGCGTCATAAGCAGTGATGACTAACTCATGGCGATCAGCGGCTCCCTGTTCGGCAGCGATCGCGGCAATCTTCCCCTTGAAGACAATGACATCAGATCCTTTGGCATCGGGAAATGCAACTTGAAGTTTGACGCCAATTTTCGCGAATGAACCTTCAAGTAGTTCAAAATACGGGTCGTGGAATCGCAGTGTTGCTGCAGCTGCAGCTGCAGTTTCGAGGACCACTCGTACGTCGAGGAGCGCATCTGCTTTAACCCCAGTGACAGCGGCTCCGTTAATGGTCACTTTTGGTACTGATATTCCTACTGATCCAGTCATGTCATCCCTCCAACTCAGGGATCATGAGAACACGACCAGGATCAAGTGCAAGGGGATCATCAATTCCGTTGGCGTGCGCAATAGCGCGCCATTGACCAGGGTCTCCGTACAGTTCATCGGCGACAGTATCGAGATACTGTCCGGCTTCTAGGCGACGCACCTGACCAGGATTCGGAGTTCCTGAGGTTGGGTTCTGTGGGGGAGTCACACCCTCATCCATGAATTGACGAAACGACATGCTCACTTCAGCGCGAAGGGGAACTCCCTTTGATGTGAAGTATGTGTACTTCAAGTTGAAACTAGTGATGACCGCCTTAAAGGAACGCAGTTTGCCCCAGTGAAACTGAACCCAAGGAGGACGTTTGATATTGCGGTCTTCTTTTGTTCCTTTGACTTTCTTGTCGGTGATCGTAAGTTTGTACAACTTGTCGGTGATATCAGTAATTGATTTTCCGGTTTCAGTGGAGTCAAAGATTGCCGTGAGTTTGAATTCAACCGAATTTCCGCTGTCAAAGGTCAATTGGGGTGCGTTACTACCGGGAGAGTTGTTGGACTTCCAATCAGTTGATTTTGAAAACTCCAGATCACTCGGGTTGAACATGAAAGGAATCTTGGTTTTGGTTTCGGACATGAGGTACGCCTTTTGAATACTCATGGACTACCACCTTCCTCCGGCGACTCCACGTCGCTCGAGTTCTTGACGTAGACGGTCATCGACGATGCGATTGATCCAATCCATGAGGTCAAGGAGTTGACTAGTTGTGATCTGACTGTTTCCTGAATCGGAATCATCTGCAGGTGCGAGAACCTGACTCAAAATAGACACTGGGCCGGGAGCAGCCTTCTCGACCGTCGATGACGAACGGCGAATAGTTGTTGAACTGACTGATCGCGACACTTGATCAGATGAAGACGGTCGACGCATGATGGCACTCGAGGTTGTCCCTGATACTTGGCGGTGCACGACTTGATTGGGAATGCTTTGCCCTGACTCAATCATGCGCACTAAGTCGTCGGCAGAAATGGTTCCATCCTCGGATGGTCCGAATTGCACCCCGTTTGCTTGGCGGCGAATACTGACGGATCGATGACTATCGCGACGCACGTTGCTTGTTGAAGGTGACGACACTGAACGCGAGATAGAAGGACTGCTACTACTCAATGAGCGAGAAATACTGGCACTCGGTGACGATGTTGTAGTCCCTGATATCGAAGAGGATGGTGACGACGAAGTGGAAGATGGTGAGGAAGCAGATCTTGCCACGTTAGGAACAACTGGAAGCGCGCTCATCGCCTCAGATGGAATTCGCATTCCCGGGGTGACGTTTGGAGACACGGGCAAATCCTTGAGCGGACTCGAGAGTCTTTGGGTTGGAACACTTCGCGAAACAGCTCGATGCAAGACACCTCGTGAAGCAATGGAGCCACCCCGTTCAACGATTTCCTGACGTGAACGGTTTGTTTCGGCGTTCGTGGTGCGGGAACGTGAACCAGTTGTCGATGCCGAGCGAGATATGTCAGCGGATTGGGTAGAACTCGACAATGTTGACGATTGCGATGTTGACGGTTGAGGTGAAGTTGTTCGAGCTGACGAGGGACTAGAAACTGTGCGTTGCTGACTGCGATTCGCCCGAACTGACTGATCAGGTTGATTCTCTAATCGGGTCGCAGCAGGATTAGCAATAGACCGCATGATGCTCGCATTGGCCACCGAGGCGGTGTCACCCATGGCTCGAGATGCTTTCTCGCTCGTATCAGCCGAACTCGGGCGACGCGAAATCAATTCGCCCGTCGTAAGGTCGTCGTTTCCGGCTGGTGTGCGCATGATGGCCCAGTGCGGCTGGTCATCTCGTTGATCGCCCATTGAAAAATCAATCAATTGATCGCTCGTTGGTTCTGAATATTGAAAAGTGCTTTCGGCTCGAGGTGCTTGAGAAACCGATCTAAATATGACTTCAGAGTCGGCAGATGGTGAAACTGATGCACCTTGACCGGGCGTAATCGCTGGAGCGAAAACTTCACCAGTTTTCCGAGTCAGTCGATCTAAGAAATTCTGAGCAACGTCAGAACCAGCACCTGTGAGTGACGGTGGGTCGACTGACCGCTCACTACTCGCACGTAAACTTCTTGGCGATGCCGAGCGCTCGACTGAATCTGAAGTTGTTGATCGGCGAACTGCCGGGTCAGACTGACGCGACTTATTGGCGGCAGTAATGGCCCGAGCGGTAAGTCCGTGGGTCTGTCGAAGAGAGATCGCCTTAGCCAGAGAACCAGCAAATTGAATTCCAGTGCTTGCTCCTGGAGTAATGCTGGACATGTGAGAGCGTGTTGCACGGGCGACCGATATCACCCGAGCCGTTGATGGATCGCCATGTGAAGCGCTACGTAAAGCGAGGTTTGACCGTTGGCTCTTTTGTCGGCGCAAGTGTTGAACTGTTGATCGCGAAGACCGAGCAAACGATGTTTCTGTCGACGGATCATGTAGGCCGAACTGCTGTCGAACGATGGCGCCTGGTTTACTGCTGTGTGAATGAACCCGTACTTGTGGCAGTCGTAAAGATCGGCGAGCAGTCAAACTTGATTGACGTGCCACCGACTGGTTGACAGAAGACCACAACTGAACAAATGAGGGTTTTTGTACAAGTGAGGTTGCAGCCGCATCTGGCTTTTGTACGCGTAACGGGCTTCTGAGAATTGTTGATTGACTGTTGACGGATGACCTCTTGGGCTGAGCCGAAGGAGATCTCTTCTGAAGACGACGAGCGACGTTGCGACTGTTTCTATCACGGTGAGTGTTGGCTTCTGAACGCTCTACTCGGGTGCGAGGCACTTCTGCATCTGAAATATTGGTCGTACTTTGTTGCGAGCGTGAAGCGGATTCGGCGTTAGAACTTTGCTGCCGACGTACCGATGCAAGGGGATCACGACTCAACTTTCGCGAGACCTTTAATCGGTTGTTGATCGACGAAGGGGAGGAAAGCGAAGATTCGCGTTGAGCTTGAGCAGCCGAACTCATTGATGAAGCAATGCTGATGAGCGATCCCGATACCGGTGAACGACGCGCAATGTCTCCCGGGGTTCCAAGTGGGGCATTGGTTGGGTTAGCGAGAGCAGCGACACGGCGGAATAAGGAATCTTGGGCAGTTGAGATCATCTGCGGAGCCGTTGAGGTATTGCTCTCGGTAGAAAGGCCCAACACTTGTCGCCAGCCCGCTGTTCGCGGAATGTCCACGGCGCTCATAGGTCGGCGACGAATCGCGGAACCACCGTCTGTACTGATGGCGTCGTAGTTTGATGCTGAAATGGCGTTTGGTCGTGTGGAGTCAGTCGACGCAGATACGGGTGTGTTAACAGTGCTCGTATCAGAGACCGAAATTGAACTGGGCGATGGGATCGGTGCGGGCTGGGTGACTAGGTCATCGGACGGAGCGATATTTGCTGAGCGTGAAACTTTGGTCGCCTCGGAATCGCGCGCTGGGAAAGATGTCCAATCTGGGCCAGTAGTCGGTGTCGGTGCCTGTGTCGGTGTTGACGTGGGAGTGTCGACGACGTTGCGTGATATTGACGCAGGCCTTGATGAGGATGCCTGTGATCTATTCGATGGCGTGACTGGATTCGAAGAGGTGGTCGGGTTCGACAACGCACTTGGGCTTGAGGTTGTGCGGGTATTAGTTGTGCTCGCTCGACCAAATGAATTTGCCGCCCGATTCACTTGCGGGGGTGGAGCAACAACCGACGCCGTAGTTAAACGACGGGGAGCCTCGAACATCATGGACAGAGGGATGCGACTGGAGGGAGCGACGTGGGGTTGACGCAGAGCAACTGGACGGCGGTGTATTGCTGACCGATCTACTGACGTGCGAGCGCTGGCTCGTGGAAGTGACAAGCGGTGAGACGATTCTCGTGAGTTGAGCACTGAGGCATTCGGCTCATCTGCCGACGATGTTTGAGGACGCATGAGCAGCGAGCGTGCAACCATGACCGAATCAAATTTTGGGCTCGGTTGCCGTGACAACATGGATTGTGTTACTACGCCCTGAGATGAAAACGAATTTCTGACGTGTGAAGCGAAGGGATTTTTTTGTTCTGAATTAACCGCATCTGGCCGTGGACCGTCGCGATCAGTGCGAATGCCATTTTTCGCAGCAGTATTTGATGAACGTGTTCGTGGCGGTCGAGCGGTTGGTCGGGGCGGTTGTGCAGCGACCCGCATTAATGGCATCGACGAAGGTCCGATATGCGCGTCATTGCGGTTTGGCTGGCGACGAATCGGGTGTAGCCGTCGAGCGATGGACGATGGTCCAGTTTGTATTCCGGAGCGACTACGTCCATGGGCGTGAGAAGCCATGGGGAGACCACGTGGTTGGACTTGACGCACGACCCGATTCTTCATCCGTGACTGGCGGAGCGCGATGATGTCGCGATCGCGATACGGGTCAAGGTCGTCGGCGCGTGCAGGAAGCGCTGGTAATAACCACGTCGGAAAACGTACCGATGATTCACTCGAGATTGATCTGCGAATAGACGTCGAACGACCAAATGAATTGGCCATGAGTTGCGAATTGGCGGCGATTCGGCCAATTGTCATCTTGTGCTGACGCGCGATCGGAGTCGGTCGCACAATGCGTCGAAGGGGATGGGTCGGAACTTGTGGAGAAGAAAGGTCAGTCATCACGATTTCACTTTTTCTTCTTCGGAGTGACGGCTTTTTTCAATGCCTTGATGGAAGGCTTTTTGCTTGAACCGGCCGGAGCGCCCTTATTTGACGAGACCAAGCCGTGGTGGGCGAGGGTAATTTCTTCAACGAGAAACTCGTCGGTTTCGATGGAGAGTTCAGGGCCTTTCCATGAAACTGGAATGGCGTCGGTTAAAATCCACGTCCGTAGGCGTTTGCCCTTAGCGCTCATCAAAGTGATCGCCACGTTTTGTCGAGCCAATGTCGCTTTTCCACGTTTGGAACCCAACTCAAAGCGACTTCCACTGGCTTCGTTGAACCAGTTATACAGACCATTATCAAAAGTCATTCCGCGTTTGAGAGTGACATCATCAAAGGTAAAGCGCCCAGGCAATTTGTGAACGAAACCGTTCTCGCCACCTTCAGTTACTTCAAAGATCTCTACCTTGCCGCCGAGACCACGAACTTCACGAAAAGCACCGAGGATTTTTCCGTCAACCTCAACAATGAAAGTTGCTGACGTGGGGCCTTCGTTATAAAACGAGTTAAAAGGAGAAATGCCCACAATTACGCCATGATCTTTTTGGCTTCATCCAGCGCACGACGATTGAGCGCGGCAACTTTTTCGACGAGTCGAACCCGATCAGAATGCTCCAAATCAAGCAGGCGATCTAAATCCCAGTGGATGTGGTAAGCGAGATAAATCACTTCGTCCCACAACGCGTCTTCGGGATAAATCTCCATCAGGAGTCCTGATTGACCTCCTCGATAACAGCCCCTCCACGACGTCTTCCAGAGATGATGATTTCATCATCATCGTCTTCGTATTCGTCATCTTGGTCGTCGTCAGCGCTGTCGTCGAGATCGTCGTCATCTTCGTATTCGCCGCTGTCATTATCATCGTCATCTTGGTCAAATGACTGGGCACGAGATCGAGCGGCGGAAGCCTTCTCGGCTTCACTTGCTTCTTTTAAGAAGGCGCGAACATCGGCAGTGCTGCCAAAGTTCACCACGCCGTACAGGTCTTGTAAAAAGGCAAGGTCGGCGGCAAAAAGGTTCTCGATCTCTCGAGGTGTCACTGCGGACAAACTGCCCAGTTCAGTGACCACTCTCGAGAGAACGATAATTGTTAAGTACGGATCATCTGCACCCTGCACCCGTGGGTCGCGAAGCGGTTCGATCTCGTCACGTGCCGTAGCAAGACGCATAACGCCCCGGCGATGAACGGTCCCGTCCGACCCGAGATAACCGCGGGGGAGAGTAAAGGAAAATTCCGTAGTAAGAGACATCAGGCCTTGAAGAGTCCTTCGTGGCTGATGGTGAGTTCTTCGATCATCACGTCGTCAGTGCCAGCGTCCAAGTCCGAGGCACTCCACTTCGAGGGCCAACCGGCTTCGAAGTTCCAGCGACCAACTTCGGTTCCAGCATTGTCATATATGACAATGGAACCATTGGTGCGCTCAACGGCTCCTTCGAGAACCTTGGTGTGCCAATCAATGATGGCACTGTCGGCCGACAAGCCCCGCTTGAGCACGATGTCGTCGTACTTGGTGCGGCCCGGGCGCTTACGGATGATGATCTTGCCACCCACAGTGTCTTGGTACTCAACCACTTCGGTGGAGTAGCTCAAGCCCGAGCAGCCAGTGAATCGAGCCATCTCAACGCCCTCGAGTTCGAGAGCGAATTGAGACCCGAGAAATTCGAGATCATGTTCATTTGCCATTGTTCAGGTTCCTTTCGTAGAAGCTGTGTAGATCAGGCTGCTTGACGCAGTTGGCTGATGCGGAAGATAACGAATTCAGCAGGCTTGACCGGCGCAATACCGACCTCAACTACTACCTTGCCCTGATCAATTGAGTCTGGGGGGTTGGTTTCAGAGTCACATTTAACGAAGAAGGCTTGGTCGGCGGTGACACCGAACAAGGCTCCATCGCGCCACAATCCACGAAGGAATGCGGAGATCGTGCGCTTGAGGCCTTCCCACAACTTCTGATCGTTAGGTTCGAACACTGCGAACTGAGTACCTTCCATGATTGCGGTTTCAATCGTGTTGAACAAACGGCGCACGTTGATGTAGGTCCAATCGGTGTTCGATGACAAGGTGCGAGCACCCCACACGCGGATCCCACGCGTCCCAAATGGACGGATGCAGTTGATACCGATGGGGTTCAAAAGTGATTGCTCGCCCTTGGTGATGTCGATTTCGGTTGACAAAACGCCACGAACAACTTCGTTGGCAGGAGCCTTCCAAACACCTCGGGTGTCATCAACGCGGCTCCAGATGCCGGCCACGTGGCCGGACGGCGGGACCAAAATGGTCGCATCGGCGGGGCTCGTGCTCACGGGGTTGTCGACGCGAATCCATGGGTAGTAGAACGCAGCGAAAGCCGAGTCATACATGGCGACATCCGAACGCCATTCCTTGACCTGTTGCGGTGACATGGCCGGAGGCGCATCCAAGATGGCCATACGGTTTGCCTGGCCCTCACAATGGGAAATAAGAGCGGTCTGCACTGCCTTCCACATTCCGAGGTCGACAGAACCGTCAGCCTTGGTGGCTGCAGTGATGAGGTCGGGAACCATCACCATGGTGACTTCATCGGCGATGACCAAACCATTGATTCCGGTGCGATCGGTTTCACTACCCGCGAAATGCTTGGGCTTGACTTCAACGGGAACTGCTGGAGCAGGAGTCACGGCGAATAAACCGGGCCGAAGACCAGCAATTGAGAGGTCATTCAGGCTCTTCAAGTCAACTTTGGTTTCAACCTTGACTCGCTTCGAGGCCTTATTCACAGTTGCTGAGATGTCAGCCAAGGTGACATTGTCGTACCGTTCGGTCTCGACACCGCCTTCGGTAACGACGAAGTTGAAGTTAGGGGCTTTTCCGTCTTCAGCCGGGTCACCGTTTTCAATGGAAATGGCCATCCCGTCAGACGGTCCGATACTGGTGACCTCAAGAGGTAACCCGAGGGCACGATCAACGGCCGGGAGGGCTCGCTGACCGGGCTGATCTGAAGGAGCCTGATGAGCAACACGAACAATGTAGGCCATTCCGCCGCCGTTATTGAAGAATCCATAGACCGAGTGGGGGAGCATCGCTCCGGCCAAAAAGCCGCCATAAGCAGCTTCGTACTGGGTCCAACTGGTCACCAAACGGGGCTTCAAGCCCTGCGGGTCGTTGGAATCGTCCTTGGGGAAATCGGCGGTGAAGCCAACGAAGGCTGCAACTGCGGTTAAACCAGCCGACAAGGTCGCAGAACCTGAAGGCACCTCTTCGACATACACACCTGGAGTTAGATAAGAAGGCACGTTGATCCTTTCGTGATCAGAGTTTTAGTTGACAGATAATTTCGGGAGTTGCCAGAACCGCCACAGCCCGAATGAAATTGTCTACTTGTGTCGACCCATCGACATTAGATGACAAAAGTCCCTCAAACCTAGTTGAACGGCCGTGCTGAATAGAAAGCCCCCACGGTTCGTTGCGAAAAACTAATAAGGACTTATGTCCCGACCAGTTAGACCACAACACCCGCTTCGTGAGACTAAACCGTTGGAGAGACCTTGCGCAAGAAATTTCTTTGATCTCCGAGGATTACACCTTCCCAGATGTCTCCTTCGCCAAAACCAAGGTTGACAGAGTACGGTAATGGAAGATTTTGCATGACTCCGCTTCCTTCATCCCCGTCAACAAGTTCGACACCCTCGTCTACCTCGTCATCTTCGGTTGTCGTTCAGGGTTCGCACCTGATGTCGGGTTTACTGGGACATCGTGATAGCCATCTGCGCCTGATTGAAACAGCTTTCTCTGATTGTGAGATCGTCGTTCGAGGTAATGAAATATCGATCCTTGGAAAATCCGCTGGCGTGTTGTCTCGACTTTTTGAAGAGTTGGTCTTATTGCTTCGTTGCGGAGAAATTGTCGACGACACGGTCGTCAAGCGTTGTATTTCTATGGTGCGTTCTGATGAGAAACCAAGTTCGGTGCTGACCGATGAAATCCTTCGGGGAGCGAAAGGTCGGACAATTCGTCCAAAGACAGTCGGGCAAAAGCGCTATATCGATGCGATTCGCAACAATGTGATTACTTTCGGGGTGGGCCCCGCGGGAACAGGCAAAAGCTGGTTGGCCGTCGCGATGGCCGTGAACGCTTTGCAGACAAAATCCGTGCAGCGCATCATCTTGACTCGTCCGGCTGTTGAAGCCGGTGAACGACTCGGATTTCTCCCCGGTGACTTGATGGCCAAAATTGACCCCTATCTGCGCCCTTTGTATGACGCCATGTACGACATGGTTGATACGGAGGGTGTTCAAAAACTGCACGAACGGCAAGCCCTCGAGGTTGCTCCGCTCGCTTTCATGCGGGGTCGCACGCTGAATAACAGTTTCATCATTTTGGATGAGGCGCAAAACACGACTCCCGAGCAAATGAAGATGTTCCTGACCCGAATTGGCTTTGGCTCTAAAGTTGTGGTCACCGGTGACGCTACTCAAGTTGATGTACCTGATGGTCGAAGTGGGTTGGCGGGCCTGCAACGACTGCTGGGCGATATTGAAGGTCTTGAATTCGTGCATTTAGACACGACGGACGTCGTTCGGCATCGTATCGTGGGAGACATCGTTGCCGCATATGAAAAAGACTCCGAGAGAAAAGAAGTCCTTCGAAAGAATTCTCAGGTGATGAAGTCCCATGACTGAGGGCCCTCCTAGATTTCGTAAAAAGGTAAAAGTTGGTGGGGATACCGAAGCCGAAGTTTTCTGCGCCGACGAACAGTCTGAGATCACGGTTGACGTTGCCCGTTGGCAAAAGTTGGCGATCGACGTTTTGGCCGATCAAGGTGTTCGTGGCGGAACTGAACTCAGTCTCTTTTTTGTTTCAGTTCACGATATGGCTGAACTAAATTCCGAACATATGGGTAAGCCTGAAGCGACCGATGTTTTGGCGTTTCCCATTGATGGCGGCGAAGTGCTAGAGATGATTAATGGTCCGACTGGAGCGACCCGTGGACCAGATCGTCCTCCGCCCGATCGAGGCGACTTGCCACTGCTGCTCGGGGACATCGTGATTTGTCCCGAAGTTGCTGTTGCTCAGGCGCCTGGTCATGCTGGCACGATTGAAGACGAAATGGCTTTACTGGTTGTCCACGGAATTTTGCACATTCTCGGATGGGATCATGACACGGCCGAGAAAACAACCGCAATGCGCGCCTGCGAACGAGAATTGTTGCAGGCTCATCATTGGCATGGGGAAGTGCCGATGAAATTCAATCAGACTCAAGAAGAGGACGAATGATGTTGTCGATGGTCGCGGCTTTTGGGGGACTTGACTGGGCACTGCTCGGTGTCATCCTTCTTCTCTTGTTCTTTTTGATTTTTTTGTCACTTGCAGAAATGGGATTGTCTCGCATGACAAAGCCCAAGGCTGCGGCGATGGCCGAAGGTGGTGTCAAGCAGGGTCGAGCCCTGCACCGATTAGTCGGAGAACCCGAGAAGTGGGTCAATCCGTTGCTCTTGTCGGTCAATGCTTGTCAAACAATCCAAGCAACGTTGACTGGCGTTGTTGCTTCGCGAGCTTTTGGAGCACCAGGTGTCGTCATTGGTGTTGCGCTCAACGTGATTGTCTTTTTCGTGCTGGCTGAAGCAGTACCAAAGACCTATGCCTTGCTCTATCCGGAACGGGCCGCTTTGAGTACAGCCCGTGGAATAAAGATTTTGGTGTCATTCCCGCCCTTGCGCATGGTGTCAGGCTGGTTGATTAGGTTGACCAATGTCATCGTGAAAGGCAAGGGTCTCGAACAGGGTCCCTTCGTAAGCGAACAAGAACTTCTCGGAATTGTTGAAGCAGCAATGAATGATGATGTGATCGAAGAGGAAGAACGCGATCTCATTGAATCAATCATTGAGTTTGGAGACACTGTCGCCCGTGAAGTCATGGTGCCTTTGCCAGATATGGTCACGGTTCCACAGTCATACACGTTGACGCAGGCCATTGATGTGGCGATCGAACACGGGTTTTCGAGGCTTCCCATTTTAAATGATGATGACGATGTTGTCGGAATCACTTTCATCAAGGACCTCATTCGCCAAGAACGTAATGGCCATGGATCAGAGATTGTCACTGCTCACATGCGTGGAGTAACAGTTATCCCAGAAAATAAACCAGTCAACCGTTTGATGCGCGAAATGCAAGAGCAAAAGTTCCACCTCGCTGTTGTTGCCGACGAGTACGGAAGTATCGCTGGTCTTATCACCCTTGAAGACTGTCTTGAAGAGTTAGTCGGCGAAATCGTCGACGAGTATGACAAGCATGAAGAAGATATTGAGCATCTTGCAGATGGTCAGTACTTGGTAGACGGTTCAACCAGTGTTTCAGACGTGAATGACAAATTAGATGTCAATATTCCAGATGAGGAGTGGGATAGTGTCGGCGGTTTTGTGTTTGGAACCCTGGAACATGTTCCGACTGTCGGAGAATCAATTGATTTTGATGGCTGGAGATTTACGGTAGTCGCAGTTCATGGTCGGCGAATCCGAACGGTCAAGATCGCCTTAATCAGTGGTTTAGCGACTGAGACGTTGTCTTGACTCTCAGTTAATTTGTCCGAACGCTCGGGGAAGGTTCGGATAGCGACCGGTGTTGCCACCACCATCGACAGACACAAATGAAGCGCTCATGTACGACGATTCATCTGATGCCAAAAATGATGCCACTGAAGCTATTTCGGTTGGTTGAGCAAAACGAGACAACGTTGCATTCTCCATAAACTCTTCAATAACGACTGGTACAGCAAACATTCCGCTGGTGGCGTTTGTTTCCACCAGCCCTGGAGCAATTGTGTTGACGCGTATGCCTCGTGGACCTAGTTCCATCGCCGAAACCTGAGTGAGCATTGACACGCCTGCCTTGGCGGCGCAATAAGCCGACATGCCTCGCGATGGCTGAACCGCGTTCAGTGAAGCGATGTTAATGATCGAGCCACCATCGCTGATGGCTGCTCCACCATGTTTGAGTGTTAGGAAGACACCCGTCAAACATAAATCAATAATTCGTTTCCATTCAGAGAGCGGAAGTTCGGTAATGAGACCGTAAGTTCCGGCGCCTGCATTGGCCACCACAATGTCAATCTTGCCAAAAGCGCTCTTTCCAAGTGTGCAGAGTTGGGCGACGTCATCTTCTTGAGTAACGTCGCACAACTGTGTCACTATCGCTGTTTCGAAATCTTTTTCGAGGCTCTCTAAACCCTGAGGGTCAATGTCTCCGGCTATCACACGAGCACCATCTGCGATAAATCTTTCGGTGATCGCTCGCCCAATTCCCGAGGCGGCACCTGTTACTAGAGCAATTTTTCCCGTGAGATTTCCCATAGGCGAAATGTACCGCTTCTTCGCCGGCTAGTTGTCAGCGGATAACTGTTGACGCAATTCTTGTCGACGAACTTTTCCGATCGCAGTTCGGGGAATCGATGCAACTTTGCGGATCTCTTTTGGTGCACAGAAATTTGGCATGGTGAGAAAGAGATGCTCTTTAATCAAACCGAGAGACAAATTATTTTGGGTGGTGGCAAGAACCACTCGTTCGCCCCATTCAGGATCGGGAATGCCAACAATCGCGAATTGATCAGGCGCAATAATTTCATTCAGAGCCGCTTCGACTGCCTCTGGCCAAACCTTCTCGGCCCCGGTCACAATGACATCGCCCCGCCGTCCATAGACCGAAAGTTGACCTGTAGCCGAAAGTGCTCCAATGTCATTGGTGTGTAACCAACCATTTGAGTCAATTGAAGTTGTGCCATCGCGGTAGCAGCGCATATTCATTGGCGAGTGGATCAAGATTTCTCCGTCATCGGCGATACGTAGGTCGACACCGTTCAACGGATATCCGTCGTAGACGACCCCAGAACCAGTTTCGGTCAGACCGTAGGTCGCCACGACATTGGCTGGTCTAGTCAACGGAGGTTTGCTGCCTCCAAGAAGGATCCTTCGAAATAGGCGAGTGTCCACCCGTTGTAAAGCAGTTGTGACTAGTGAGATCAGTGTGCATGAATGTGAGGCTTGCTCAACTTCTCGTGGGTCAAAGCGTGGCGCAACAGTGAGTTGTGTGCCCATTAACAGTGCTCGAGTGACAACGCTGAGGCCTCCGACGTGTGCAAGCGGAAGACACGAATACCAATGATCGTCGATTCCGACATTGAGTGCGGATGAACTTGCTCGAGCCGACGCAAGTACAGACTCGTGGGTGAGTACAACACCCTTCGGATTTCCGGTCGATCCACTCGTTGCAACAACGAGCGCATCGTCGCTCTCAATGGGTAGTCCGCCTTCAACATGTGCACGTCCGTCCGATGAGACGATGTGGCTCGGCTTCAATTCAGCGATGAGTTGCTTTTTCGCCTCAATCGGAAGACGTTGATCGATCGGAAGTACTGCATCGCCTTCTTCCCATGCCTTTGACAACTCATCAACAAATCGTTGGCTTGGTTCAATGTCGAGTGCAACTAGGGCCTTCACGAAATCTCACCTCTTCTCCCAGCCTTAACCTAGTGCAAGCGAGTAGCGTTTCCCATGTGAGGAAATGGATCCTTGGTGCTCGACCCCGCACGTTGCCAGCAGCCGTTGTACCAGTAGTTGTAGGCGCCGCTGTATGCATCGGAGTGTCAGGAACTCAATGGTGGCGTGCGATTTTGGCTCTAGCGGTGAGCTTACTTTTGCAGATTGGCGTGAATTTCGCTAACGATTACAGCGATGGTGTCCGAGGAACTGATGAGATTCGCGTTGGGCCACAACGTCTTGTTGGGTCGGGACTTGCAAGCGCACGATCGGTGAAGTCAGCCGCATTTTTGTGCTTTGGTTTAGCGGCAATAGTGGGGCTGGCGTTGGCTCTATTGACTTCGTTATGGGTGATTCCGGTCGGTCTCGCTGCCGTACTCGCAGGATGGTTCTACACCGGAGGTAAGAATCCTTACGGCTATATCGGGTTAGGTGAGGTTTTCGTTTTCGTATTCTTCGGCTTGGTTGCAACGGTCGGAACCACGTACGTCATTCTGGAAAAGATTCCGGCAATGGCATGGCTTCAGGGGGTTGCGACGGGATGTTTGGCGTGTGCGTTATTGGTGATCAACAATCTTCGTGATATCCCAACTGATCGTTTGGTAGGCAAGAGGACTCTTGCGGTGCGTCTGGGGGATCAGCGAACACGGATCCTCTTCATATCATTGATTTTTATCGGCATTGGTTGCGGGACCTTAGCGGCAGTGTCTCAACCATGGTCGTTGATTATGTTGATGTGTTTGCTCTCAGCTGTTCGCCCATTGAAGTTGGTTCGTGGCGGCGCGTCAGGTCATGATCTGGTTGCAGTCTTAGGTTCGACCGGGCAGTTGCAGATTGTTTTTGGTGTTCTAACCCTGGTCTCGTTTATTCTGAGCAACTAGTTTTGACTCGTGACATCCCTACCTCCCCCCGAAATGCCGCGATTCGATAATGGTGGCCAGAACTCGTTGAATCCCCTGAAAGATCGCAAGGCTATTGCTTCCTTGGTGTTCGGAATCCTCGGACTTTTGGTTCCGATTCTCGGTGTGGTCGCTCTCGGTTTTGGCTACACGTCTCGTAAAAACATCAAGTCGTCACAAGGTCTTCTGGTTGGCGCTGGTATGGCCAAGGCCGGGATGATCCTCGGCGCAATTGAGATTGCTTTAATGATTTTGTTTATAGCTCTAGGCGGGTCGTCCTAGAAAGGTTGAAATGACTGACTTGCATTGTTCAGGTTGCTCAAGATGCACTGAATGTCCAGCGTTTTGAATGATGACCAACTCTGTTTGTGTAGTGAAAAGATTCTCCATTTCGGAGTTGATTTGTCGAAACTTATGATCGTTTTCTCCGACGAGCAGGAGAACGGGCATTGATAGCTCAGGAAGTCGGTCCCATAGTGATTGTTGGGAGCCCGTGCCGCACGTGCGCAAGCTTGAGGCGAGGCCTTCAGCCGTGTTCCGAAGCCGATCTTGAATCTCGGCAGAAGTTGAAACCAGGCCCGCGAACATCGGTGCGCTCAACCATTTTGCGACGAATTTCTCGACGCCGATCCTCAGGATCTCTCGCGCAAGTTTTTCATCAGACTGAACTCGTGCAACTCGCTCGTTTGGTGAGCGTAAACCAGGGGAGCCGCTTACCAGGACGAGACGCCGAATGCTTGTGGGACAAAGTAAGGCTATGTGAAGAGCGAGACGAGATCCCATCGAATAACCGATGTAATCGCCAAAGCCACATTGATTGACAATCATGTGGGCGGTGGTTGGTAAGTCGGCTGACACTGATGTGGAATTCGCATGACCTGGAGCGTCGACACGAATGATTGATTGCTCAGGTGCTAACAGATCGATATATCGATCCCACGAACGTGAAGTCTGAGTAAAGCCGTGAAGTAATACTTGACTATCCGTTGATTGATCACCCGATTGTTCAACGAACAGCGAGCCAGGAATGTTGGTCCAATCTCGTTGTGTTGACCTGTTCATGTGCCCATTCGCTCAGCAGTTCGTCGTAATACTCGTTCAAATGTCTCTGAATCTTGTGCGCCAGGTATTGACCATTGTCCATTGATGACATAAGTAGGCACACCAGTAATTCCGTGCGAAACCGCCGTCGCCAATTCTTCGGCGACTTCGCCTTTGCCGGTATCGCTCGCGAAGAAAGAACGTAGGTATTCAGCGAATTCAAGGTCGTCAGAATCGTGAGGAATTGAGCCCACTCCGATAGAGATGAGTTCTTCAGCATCACCGACGTTGACCCCATGAGTGAAATAGGCGTTCAATAGATCTTCTTTGAGTCGTGATTGAACTTCGTATTTGTGATTGACGCCAGTCCACCACATCAACCGATGCGCAAGAATCGTGTTTGAACGTTGTCCGATATCCATCCGAAACTCAATGCCGTCTTGGGCGGCAGTCTCAGTGAGCTGCGCAATAATCTTGTCGGCTCGTTCAGCGCCCCCAAACTTTTTCGCATAAACCTCGCGTACGGGAGCGGAGGAGTTAGCAGGAGCGGTGGGGTCGAGTTGATAGGCGCGGTAGACGATCTCAATGGGCTGCGAGATGGCATCTGGGCCAGTTGTAACCTTCTCCAAGGCCGCCTCGAATCGGCGCTTTCCGATGAAACACCATGGACACACCACATCGGACCAGATTTCAATCTGCATGTTCGTACCTTAGATGGTCACAGGGCGGATTTGGTCGTAGCGTAAGCCTCGTGGACAGCGAACTTTTGAGTGAGCGCTTGGCCGGTCGGCCTTTTGAGGATGTTCAGGCGACCTTTTGCGCGGTCATCGTTGATGAATGGGTACGGCAGGGGATACGGCATGCAATCATCGCTCCTGGTTCGCGTTCAACTCCGCTTGCTCTCGCCTTGGTCTATCGGTCTGAGGTTCAGATTGAGGTTTTCCATGACGAGCGCTCGGCTGCCTTTGCTGCGCTCGGGATCGGACTTGCGACTCATCGTCCCGCTCTTTTGCTGTGTACTTCCGGAACTGCTGCCGCCCATTTTTTCGCGGCCGTGATCGAGTCAAGTTTCTCGCATGTTCCCATGCTCGTGGTTACGGCCGATCGTCCACCCGAACTTAAAGATGTGGGTGCTCCTCAGACGATTGATCAGACAAAACTTTATGGCGATGTCGTTCGCTGGTTTCATGATCCGGGCGTAGCAGATATTGCTGCGAGCGGTACGTGGCGGTCACTCGCTCGCCAAAGTTACGCGTCAACGTTTGGCGTGAACCCCGGATCAGTGCATCTCAATTTGCCTTTCCGTGAACCGTTAACTGGAAAAGCTATTGATCTTTCAAGCGAGCGATTGACTCGAACCCAGATTCTTGGTTCAATTGGCTTATCCGATACGGAGCTTCAGCGTGCGGCTGCGTTGTTTGAAAATCAAAAAGGAATCATCATCGCTGGACGTGGATGCGGCGATGCCTCGGCCGTCTCAGAACTTGCCGAATCTCTTGGTTGGCCAGTTCTTGCTGATTCTCGGTCTGGATGTCAAGGGATCCCCGAATCTGTGGTTCATTTTGATTCGTTGATTCGTTGTCATGCTTTTGTCGAACATCATGTGCCAGATGTGGTCTTGCGTATCGGTGAGTCGCCGAGTTCTAAGGTTCTGAGTCAGTACGTCACGAAATCTGGGGCATTGCAAGTTCACGTCAGTGCTTTTGAGAACACCTTTGATGCTGATTCGCAGGTGTCAACACACATTTCCATTGATCCAACTACTTTTTGTCAAGGGATTTCTCGGCTGATCAAGGCTGCCAGCGACCTGAATCTTCTCAGGCAATGGGTTAGCGCCGATCAAAAAGCGCGAGCGATTATCGCCAAAGAATTCGCTTCCTCCAAAAATGCATTGAGTGCACCGCAGGTTGCCTTCGTATCTCGCGCCAGTCTCTCGACGGGCGACAACCTATTTGTCTCGTCTTCGATGCCGGTTCGTGATCTCGAATGGTTCGGTGGCGACTGTTCGTTACTTCATGTGTTGTCTAATCGGGGAGCCAATGGGATTGACGGAGTGATTGCGTCGGCGATCGGAGTCGCAATCGCGACTCGGCAAAAAACTCTGGTTCTTCTCGGCGATGTCGCCTTTTTGCACGACTCTTCAAGCCTGACGGCACTTGCTGATCGTGATGTCGATCTCAAAATAGTGGTGACCGACAATGATGGTGGAGGAATCTTCCATTATCTTCCCCAAGCAGAAGTTGTTTCGGAGCAAGTATTTGAAAAGTTGTTTGGCACGCCCCACCAGACAGATCTTCTTAAAATTGCGCAAGCTCATCGGTTGGCTACGTTCGAATGTGATTCGGTTGAACAATTACAGAAGTCTTTATCAACTCCCAGAAGTTGTGTGATCAGGGTGAGAACTGATCGCGTATCAGAAGTTGCGATCCATCAACAGCTTCATGAATTGGTCGCATCGGCAATTCTCGCCTAGAAGCCTTTGTTACGGTCGGACAATCGCAGAAAGCATTGCTTGGAACTTCGCCTGAGTTTCGGCTAGTTCGGCAATCGGGTCAGAGGCGGCGACAATCCCGCCACCGGCGATAATGCGGGCGGTCTTGCGATCTTCAGAAAGTTCAGCACAGCGAATTGCCACAGCCCAAGTTCCGTTCCCGCTTGCATCAACCCAACCAACTGCGCCGCCATAGTTCTTGCGATCAAAGCCTTCTACTTGGTCGATGATTTCAAGGGCCTGCGCTCGTGGGTGTCCGCCAAGCGCAGGAGTCGGGCACAACATACGTGCGAGTTCGAGCACTGGGGGGTGGTTTTGCGAAAGATGGCCTTCAATGAGGGTTCCGAGATGTTGAACATTGGCAACTTGAATGACCGATGGCTCGGGTTCCCAGTCAAGATACGAACAGAACGGGAGCAACATGTCGTGAATGACATCAATGACCACTCGATGTTCGACTTGATCTTTCATACTTGCGACGAGTTGGTGAGCCAATTCGGTGTCGGTAACGGGATCGCCAGTGCGAGCAGTTGTTCCTGCCAAAGGATGCGAACGAATGGTTTGTCCTTGTACTTCAACTAGTAGCTCTGGTGAAGCCCCGATAAATCCATCGACTGAATATCGGTAACTGTTTCCAAATGTCGCTCTCAACCGATGTAATACCGCATGCACATCTATTGGTTGTTCGGCCTCAACGATTATTTCACGGGCGATGACTGCTTTGGTGATATGTCCATCACGAACAGCGTCACGAGCTTTTGATACTGCCTGGAGATAATGATCAATTGGAGTCAGCGGGCGCACCGAGAAGGTGTTGGTCTTCGCGACTGGCTTATCGGCGATCTCGATGTCCTGGGACGCTTCGTCAATTGTTGTTAACCAGCAATTGCCGTGTTCATCTTTGCCAACTATCTGTTTTGGAATTAGGAACACTCCATCCGTATCGCTGTTGAAAGGAAGCACTCCCAACGCGATAGGTCCGACTTCTAGATTGGTGAGATTGTGATGTTCGATTGCCGACAGAGTTTCTTGAACTTTTGAGAATGTGATTTGCGCAGCGATTCCTCGGGCTGCGAAGCCAACGCCGCTGCGTACGAAAAGGTAACCATCATTTGCTGCTACATCATTCAGGTCAACTGAAGGATTGAACTCAATGGTTGTGGCAATCACGGATCATTGATCCCGTGTGCCAAGCATCAATTGCGTGATACCGCCAGAAAGTTGATGATGAGTGGCATTTGAAAACCCGGCTTCTTGCAGCGTACGAAGCATCTCGTCACGAGGTGGGAGGTAGGCAACGCTCTTTGGCAGATAGCGATAAGCAGCGGGGTCAGATAACCAACCGCCAATCTTCGGCACAATTTTGCCAAAATAGATTCCGTTACCGAATCGAATGAATCGGTTGTGCGGAATCCCAACATCAAGTAAAGCAATTCGACCACCAGGCCGTACGACCCGGCCCAATTCATTGAAGAAGGCTGGTAGGTCTACCAAATTGCGTAAAGCGAATCCGCACGTGGCGCCGTCAACGCTGTGCTCGCCGATCGGAAGATTCAAAATGTCGGCTTGCGATCGCGGCGAACCTGAACGATCGGCAGCCAGCATTCCGAATGACAGATCCATTGAGATTGGCCGAATCCCCACTCGTAGTAAATCGACGCACAAGTCACCGGTACCACTTGCGAGGTCGAGCACAGTGCTGCCTTGTGGAAGATTAAGAAGTCGGACTGCTTTGCGTCTCCAGCGAGTATCCAGACGGAAGGTCATGATTCTGTTCACAAGGTCGTAACGCGGTGCGATGGCGTCAAACATTTCTTGAACTGCACGAACTTTGTCTTGACCCTCAGGTAGGGCCACGGTGTCCCATGACGGGCCAGAGGGTTGATCGGGAGTGTCAGATCCAATGTTCACGACGTCAGGCTAAACGGCTTTTCGGCTTGATGGGGATTTCGGAGTCGCCGACTTTGGTCACGATGGGGCAAGATGGGAACGCACGGGGATTGTTGCTTTGGTGTCAGTCCCGTTTATTGACCGACAATGGGGGTAGGACATGATCGATTTCACTTTGGCGCCAGAACACGAAGCTATTCGTACGAAGGTGCGGGACTTCGTGGAGAATCACATCAAACCAGCGGTTGAGCCATTCGGACACCGTGACGAAATGGACCCCGAAAAGCACCGTTCGTATGTTGGTGAATTGATTCGTTTACGAAAATTGGCGGTGAAGGAAGGTTTGTGGTTGCCACACATGCCCAAAGAGTGGGGTGGTATGGGTCTTGGTCACGTGGCTCTTGCAATGGTTCAGGCCGAGGCCGCGAAAACCCGAGTCGGTCCGTGGGTCTTTAACTGCCAAGCGCCTGATGAAGGAAACATGCACACTCTCGTGCATTGGGCTACTCCAGAACAAAAAGAGAAGTATTTGAAGCCTTTGTGTGATGGAGTGTCATCTTCTTGCTTCGCGATGACCGAGCCCGAGGTCGCTGGATCAGATCCCACCTTGATTCGTACCAATGCCATCAAGGATGGCGATGAGTGGATCATTAACGGACATAAATGGTTTATCTCTGGCGCTGATCGGGCAAAGTTTGCGATCTTGATTGCACGAACCGAAATGGATGTTCCCGAGGGGTCACGTGGAGCGAATACGGCATTCATTATTGACCTACCGCAACTTGGTTGGAACAATGTTCGTGAAGTTGAAACCATGCATGGCCCGGGAGGTCATAGTGAAATCGTGATTGAAGATCTGCGTGTACACGATTCGCAGATCTTGGGTGGCCGCGGAAACGGACATCGTCTCGGACAGTACCGTCTTGGACCGGCTCGCTTGGCTCACTGTATGCGCTGGATCGCTCAGGCTGAAACCGCTCTCGACATGATGGTTGATCGCTCGTTAAAGCGTTACTCACATGGTTCGTACCTCGCTGAAAAGCAAGGTATTCAATGGTTGATTGCTGATTCAGCTATGGAGATTTATCAGTGCAAACTGATGATCCTTCACGCTGCGTTCAAGATTGACCGTGGTGATGACTTCCGCACAGAAGTCTCGATGGCGAAGCATTTCGTCGCCAATAGTTTGAATCGAATCATCGACCGAGCCATTCAGGTACACGGGGCTTTGGGTTATTCAACCGACACTCCGTTGGCGAACATGATGCAACATGCTCGTTGGGCCCGATTCGCCGATGGAGCTGATGAAATTCACCAAATGCGTATCGCTGAAAACACCATCAAGGCGTTTACCGATCACGGAACCACTCGGACCGCCACCGGAGATCTTCCAATCTGATTATTCGTTTGACGGATGCGCGATTGCTTTCGCCCATCGATAATCGGCCTTGCCCGATGGCGAACGAACGATGTGATCGACTTGGATGAAGTCTTTGGGGAGTTTGTAGCGTGCGATGTGCTTGGCGGCTTCCTCCCTGAGTTCTTGATGAGTAGTGGGAGTATTGGCGCGTAGATGCACGATTGCTACAACTTCGTTGCCCCAACGTTCACTTGGTCGTCCGGTGACAACGCAATCCAGTACTGCAGGGTGTGATTTCACGGCCATCTCAACTTCTTCGGCAAAGATCTTTTCACCACCCGAATTAATCGTCACAGAGTCGCGCCCGCGCATCTCGACAAGACCGTCAGAAGTCAGCACTGCTCGATCGCCAGGCACG
>SXGQ01318936.1_pt1 | contig 46928 bp, 33 predicted proteins | sample 3178371 | NCBI WGS metagenome assembly SXGQ01 (sample SAMN11356859, study PRJNA531348) | freshwater metagenome | isolation source: freshwater sample F1-20 | place: China: Fuxian Lake, Yuxi | collected 2017-12-25 | reverse complement strand
CGCGCCAACGAACTCATGGCGCATTCGTACAGCCACATCTTTGGTATGCCCACAACCGGATTACGTTTCTTCACGGTGTATGGACCGTGGGGTCGTCCCGACATGGCGCTATTTCTTTTCACCAAAGCCCTTCTTGCGGGCGAGCCCATTCGACTGTTCAACCACGGCAATCACACGCGCGACTTCACCTATGTCGAAGATATTGCGCGCGGCGTCATTGCCGCGACCGATCGTGTTGCAAGCGCGGATAAAAATTTCGACGCGTCCAAACCCGATATGGCAAGCAGTAGCGCGCCGTGGCGCTTGTACAACATTGGATGCTCGCGGCCCGTGCAATTGTCGCGCTATATAGAGGTGCTCGAGCAATGCCTTGGCAAAAAAGCCCAAACGCAAATGCTGCCACTTCAATTGGGCGATGTGCCCGACACATTTGCGGACACCAGCGACCTAGCCCGCGATATGAACTATCAGCCATCAACCACCATTGACATTGGCGTGGCTCATTTTGTGCGTTGGTACCGCGACTATTACAAGGCTTGAGCGCGCAAGCGCATTAAGCCCCCGCGCGCGTGCGCAGGTTGTCCAGCACATTCATGAAATTGATGTACGCATCGTACGGACTGTCATAGGGCGAGAAATATTTGTGCACATCACCATCGGACCAATATTTGGTGCACATGTAGTACAAGTGATCGCTGGTGGTCAACTTGCGCCAATCCTCCAGAATGTATGGATCGCCCTTCAAATGCTTCTCGCGCACCGCGGGCTCAATTCTGTACAACTCCTCTACCGCGTTGTCCTGCAACGGATTACCAAGCCAAGCCGATAAATCGCGCTCCATATCCGCCCATGAAATTGGCTTTGGAACGTCGTATTCGCCAACTGGTCGAAACTTCTCCACGGCTTGCGACGGGGTTAAAAATTCATTCTGTCCCGGGTTCACATCAAAAATATATTTTGGCATGGCGTCAAGAAAGTCAAAGATGCCCGTCTCGGCCCATTGATGCTCGCCAAACGTTTCATAGTCCATGAAGAGATTGCACAAATTACCGTCGCCGTTGATCTGATTCACCCAACCAGCGAATTTCTCAGCGGAAAGCGGCCAATCTTTCCAATCACGATTGCTAAAGCGGAACGCAATGTCGTCGCTTAAGCGATAATTTTTCAACATCAAGGGCATCGGTGGACGACCCTCTGGCAATCCATGCGTCGGCACGGCGTATAAATAATTTGGATTGCGGAAACCCAACAGGCGATCAACTCCTTCGCACACCACGGCCTTGTGCCTGCCCATCCACGCAATGTGTCCGCCAACTTCATTTGAATAAATCAATTCTGTGTTGCGGAACACTTTTGGCTTTTGACCAAAAAGCCGCTCGATCATGGCCTCTTGAATTGCCACCTGCTCCTCAAACTCTTTGCGGCTAAACAAGAAACTAAGCGAGTGATGGCTGGTTTCGGCCAAAAATTCACACGCGCCTGTGTCGGCGAGGCGCTTGAACAAATCAATCAAGTCGGGCGCCCATTGCTCAAATTGCTGCAACGCAACACCACTGATGGAATAACTCACACGAAAACGATTTTGATGGCGCTTCACCAAGTCGAGAATCTTTTCCGTAGTTGGCCGGTAGCACTTGTTGGCCACCTTCTGCAAGATGCTTCCATTGGCTTCGGGATCAAAATAAAATGGATCTGTGTCAAATACGGAATAGCGACGCAGCCGAAACGGCTGATGCACTTGGAAATAGAAGACAACACTTGCCACAGGATTCAGAGTGTAGTTGGAATTTTCCAACTTGCTTGCCGTTTGCTCCACGGTAAATTTGACCAAGAACGGCAAAGTCTTCTGCCCCTATTCTGTCCGCATGAACCGATCCACCCTTGCCGCTGAAATTGCCAAAGTTGCCATGTTGCGAGGAACCTTCACCTTGCGTAGTGGAAAGACAAGCAACTATTACTTGGACAAATATTTATTCAGCACACGTCCAGAAATTTTGCGCGAGCTCGGCGCCTTGTTCGCGGCGCGCATTCCAGCCGGTACCACGCGCCTCGCTGGAGCGGAGTTGGGCGGCATTCCACTTGTGTCCGCCGCCAGCATGGCCAGTGGTCTGCCCTGCTTGTTTATTCGCAATCAGAAAAAAGAATACGGAACCGCCAAGCAACTTGAAGGCAAATTGGAAAGCGGTGACCGCGTGATGATTGTGGAGGATGTGGCGACCACCGGAGGTCAGGCGCTAGAGGCGGCCAAAGTTTTGCGCGAAGGCGGCGCGCATGTCACAGCCATTGTGAGCGTGATTGACCGCATAGAGGGCGCACGAGAAAATATTCGGGCCGCTGGCATTGCGTTTGATTCGCTCTTTACCGTTGCGGATTTGGGTATTACTCCCGACACGGCGCCGGCGAATGCATAAGCGTTCGTGATGGAATGCTCGTCAAGAGTCAAAGATCAACAATGAACCAACTCTTGCAAATTCCACAACGCCGCCAATTCAAGCGTGTTGGAGTTTTTGTTGGATTGGCGCTGCTGGGCGCGGCGCTGTGGACCATCGCGCGCAGCGGAACTATTGCAAGCCAAGCGTGGAAACATCTTGAGCGCGCTTCGCCCATTCTATTTATAGCTTTGCTTGGCTGCGTCGCATTTATCACATTATGCAGCGCGCTTTGCATGCTGGTTCTGACCAATCGAACCCGCCCGCCCATTCGTGTTCAGTTTCGTGAAATGCTGGGGCTGATCTGCGCCAGCACATTGGGCAATTTTATTCCGCTGCAGCCCGGGCTCGTTGGCCGCATTGCCTTTCACCACCAAGTGCATGGAATCCCCGTACCCATCAGCCTCTTGATCGCCGTTCAATCCACCTCGCTGACCGGTATCGCCGCGCTTTGGATGGGCGCTGGACTTGCGTTCACACACGCAACACACTTGTCATGGAGCGCGGCCGTGTTGTCGCCCATTCTACTTGCTCCGTTTTTACGCAATCCCACCGCACGTCAATTCGCCGCCGCTTTTTTTATTCGTATTTTCGAAACTTGTATTTGGGCGCTGCGAATTCATATTTCATTTCAACTCATCGGCCAGCCAATTAACACGCCCGCCGCGCTGGCTCTGGCCTGTATTGCCAACGCCGCCAATACAATTCCATTCATCGGAAATGGAATTGGAATACGTGAATGGAGCGTTGGCATTTTGGCGCCACTTGTGGCAGGCGTGCCACTAGCCGACGCGCTGACCGCCGAACTACTTGGCCGCGCGGCGGAAGTTTTATTTTTTATTCCAGCCGGTCTGAGTTCATGGCCAATGTTGCATTCACGGCTTCGCGTACGTCGTTCAACGCGCGTTGGGCAAGCTAGCCAGCAATCCACGCGGACTGACCCGCCCGTTGACGCATTCTTGCTTTGAAATTTTATGGCGTCTTGCCCACTGGAACATCTTTTGCCTTCGCTGCTCCGCCCAATATTCCCGCCTCTTCAAGTGATTGATTTGCCTTGATCGCCTGACGCACTCTGCCCTCAATCCAACTTCGCACGCTTGCGGCGACGGAAATCAATTGCTCATTGCCGCTGCGATCAATGACCTTCAAAAATTCATCTGTGTCGGAATCCACCCAGCGCAATAATGCGCTCAATTGAACGCGGGCGTCTTGGGATTCCTTCGCGGCTTTTACAATGGGCTCGAGCATGTCCAATGGCTCCCGCGGCAACACCATCAGCGTCCAAGCTTGCGCCACCGGAGGCAAGCGCTTCCACGCCGCGTGTACCTCAAGCCATCCTTCTTTCACTTCTTCTTGAGCGCCTGCTTCATTCTGTCGACTTGCAAGGTCGAATGCAAACAAAACCAGAGCTGTTAAATCCTCGAGCTTGTCACATTGACGAAAATTTCCAATGACCTCGTCGCGCCAATGAAGGGTGCGGTCTACAGGTGAAATTCGAATGGCATTACGCGTCGTGATTTGTCCCAAATAGCCTGGTAATAGACTTTCAAGGGTCAATTTAACATTGGTGATGAACTCGGCCTGCAAGGCCATGCCTTGAATGGGATAATTGGTTACATAAATTCCAGCCTGAGAGCGTGCCAAATCAATTACAAATGAGAGTGTTTCATTTGGCAAAAGTTGCAACTTTCGATCAATCGGAAAAATGATCGGCTCTAAATTTGTGGCGATACTTCCACTTGCAATTACTTCAAGCCGAATGGCGGCTCGTGAATCAATCGGACCTTCCGGAGTAAGCGCGAGCGGTAAAGGACTAGCGTTTGTAATGTCAATTTTGTATGGCAAAGATTCAAACGGCTGCGCGGTGGTCGACTGGAATTCGCCGTTGATCCTGATGTATTGACTTTCATCCTTGGTAAAATTAGAAAAATCTTTTGGGAATCGAGCTACTGCGCTTTGAATTTCAGCGGCTTGTGGGCTTGGACCTGGCCGAATTTTCACAATTTCAAACAATTGATCGGCTGCGAACATGCCAACGGCTTGGGCTCTTGATGTTCGAATGATCAAATGAAATTCTTTCGCCGCCTCTTTTAATTTGCCGGTTTGTGCCAAGGCCAGCGCGTATCCAAGGCGTGCGCCAATATTATTTTCCGCCAAAGGTTGCAAGATGGCGATGGCCTCCTCAGGTTGACCAACACGCAATTTGTACCAGCCTTCAAATTTCAACTTGGCTTCTGGTGAAAACGAACGCAATGCTTGCGCCTGCGTGATCCAATTTTCTACGGATTCCAAATTTACCCCCGTACACAAGGTCAACCAACTCTTATCCAAAATCAATTCCGATTTTTTTTGCGAATCATCCCCCGCTAATGTTATTTCGTTATCAATAGCCAAAATTGCGTTGGTATAATTCTTTTCAAAATCGGGTAAGGATGCGACTTTGATCACCATGGCGTTGATCATGTTCATGGTGGAAGGTAAAGAGATATTGAATTGAGTTAATTCAACTCCCTCCGATTTCGCGCGCATCAGAGAGATCAATTGCTCCATGCGTTGCGCGAACAACTGAGCGGCAAGTTTGTGCTTCCCCAAACCCCAACGCGCCAACATTTGTTGACCAATCAGCCCATCAACATCCTCCAAGAGGAAACTTTTGTCCGCCACCCGGACTGCCATGCCAAACAACATGTCCGCTTCCGCATAAAGACCCTCTTTCAAACACATTGTTCCAAGTTCTCCTAAAAAGGAAATCTGGGAGGGATTTGCCAAGATCGCATCTACCAAGGCGTTGGCGATAGTTCCCAACGGCGCGTTAATTTGCATTTGATAGGCGGCAAGTTGCGCGGTGGCCTCAGGAAACGCGGGGTCTAATTTCACCGCTTGACGCAAATGCGTCAAGGCCGCCTCGAGGTCGCCTTTGCGGCGAAGCAACTCGGCGTAATTCAACTCCAGACGACTTGCGACCAAGGGCGAGATTTTTTCCACGGAAGCAGGCTTCAATAAATGTTCGTATGCCGCGATGCGATCTTCTGCGTTGGTTCCGCGTTCGACAGCATTGCTTAATCGTTGCAGTCGAATCACTAAATCATTTGGATTTAACTTTGACAGTTGCATAATCGCTTCATTTGCAAATGCCTCGGCGCGTGGTACTCCATCCCTCGTAACTTGCGCAAGTTCAAGAACAATACGCCAGACGTCGGAATTATTTGGAGTTAACTTTGCGGCCGCCACGGCCACATCCAGAGCTGCCGCGTAGTTCTCCGGGGTGGGTTCAGCGGGCTCATAAATAATTTGAATTGCCGCGCGACTCCACGCAACGCCCAACCGATGCGCCGCCTCATCTTCCACAGATTGGACGGGACCACCACCAAGAACACTCCAACACAGCATGGCCGCGAATGACAACATCATTTTTGCAGTGTAACCTTCATTACCTTTGGAATTTTGTTTCCATTAAAATTCATACATGGTCACTTTTATATAAAGTCACAATAGAAATGAGACATTTCAACACCATCGCTTTATTATTCGCAATTGTAATAAACACGCGCGCCGCGATTGCCCAGGACACCAAGTCGCCACCCAATGCCAATTCAGCGGGGGTAACCAACGCGCCAAAAATTTCGCCACCCAATAAGGAATATGTCTTAAGCACAAAAGGGATTGATGCCGCTGGTCAAAAACAAATCAACGCGTTTATTGCGGACCGCGCTGGTCAAATTTTAAGTGGCGATACCAAAGCTGTGAGGCAGGCGACAAACGATATCGTGATGCTGCTTCGACAACAAGGGGCTACTCCAATTTTTGTACGCGCCTGCTTCGACAGCCTGAAGCCCTGGGTGGCAAAAATAATCGACACAAATAATGAATATCGAATCAGCAATTTTTTACAAGTTATTCGCTGGACGCGCTCTTGGGAGGCGCTGGATATTTTAATTGACCAATCCACCCCCGCCAAACAAAAAGATGGCGTGATTCGCATTTCTGCTAGCCGCCTGTTGCCAAACTGCATTACATCTGGAAATTTAACGGCTCCTCAAGTGGATGGTGCGGCGCGGCGCATTCGTGAAGCGGCGGAAAATGAAAATAATTGGATTGTCACCGTCCATGATCTTCAAGCATTGGCGGCTCTTTCTTTGGCCTCGCAGGTGGCTCAATTCGAGCCACAAGTCAAAATCACGCGCGGCGAATTTCTGAAAGTGCTTGAAATCAGTATTCAAAAGGCCTCGAACGCAAACGATCCGCAACAAGTTTTCGCGGCGCAAAGAGGCATGATTTTTTTACGGGACATGCTGGTGAGCAACTCAACTCCAGCGGAAAAAAAGGCGATTTCTGCTCCAATTGTATCAATCACACAAAAAGCATACAAGCTTGCCGAAATGGTCGCGACATCTTCTCCGGCTTCAGATACATCCTTGATTCAATCTGGTAAAAGCATTGCAGCCATGGCAGAAGTCGTGGACACACAGGTTGGGTTGCAAAAGCCAAAACCAAATGCAAAGTCCTCGTCGTAATGCATATGTTTATGCGTTGTAAGGTAAAGGGCAAATAAATGCGTTCTTCGGGCATTCTGCCCCGTGTTCGAATTGTTGCGCCATTTCTTTTTCTTGGCGCGCTCATTCTGATCAGCGTCTGGCTTGATCGTCCCCTTCCGCGTGCTGACATTGTGTTCGCCAATACCAGTGAAAATTTCACGATTGATCCGCAGCGACTGAGTTACCAACACGATGTCCGCACTTCGCGCAGTCTATTTGAGGGCTTGGTCAGTGTGGATGGGGAACATGGAACTCCCAAGCCGGCCGTGGCTACGCATTGGCAGCGCAGCGACGATGGCCGAACATGGACATTTTATTTACGACCCGATGCGCGTTGGTCGAATGGGAAGCCCGTCACCAGCGAGGATTTTATCTACGCGTGGCGGCGAGCCATTGTGCCCGATCTTGCCGCCGACTACACCGGATTCTTTTTATCCATCGAAGGCGCTCAAGATTTCTTTGAGTGGCGTACGAAGGCGCTCGCAGATTTTTTAAAGACACCCGGCGACGCGCAATCCGCACGCAAACTTTGGCAAGAAACCGAATCACGCTTTGCATCACAGGTTGGATTGTCGGCGCCGGACCATCACACATTGGTGGTGCGTCTAGAGCGCCCGGTTGCTTATTGGCTTGATTTATGCGCCTTTCCAGCAATGTTTCCCGTGTACGCGCCACTGGTTGAACAATACACGCGCATCAATCCACGCACCGCGCAATTAGAACAAGATCCAGGCTGGACCAAGGGAGGCACGCTTGTCAGCAATGGTCCATATGAACTTGTGCAATGGCGGCCCAAGCGCTCTATGCGCTTTGAAAAAAATCCTTACTACTGGAATGCCGCCAATGTTGCCAGTCAAACGATTGAAAGCATTCCCATTGAGGATCCTAACACCGCAGTGTTGGCCTTTGAAAACGGCGACATTGATTGGCTGACAGACACCGTGGTTGAGTATCGCGGCGACATGTTTCAGGAGGTCAAGCGTGGAACACGAAGCAATCTGCAGGTGCTTGACGCGTTTGGAACGGATTTTTTCTCCTTCAATTGCCGACCAACATTGTCGGATGGGCGCGTCAATCCATTCGCCAATGCCGCAGTACGCCGCGCATTCGCGCTGGCGGTAGATAAGGCAGCCATTGTTCAAAACATAACCCGTCTTGATGAAAGTGTGGCGACTACATTTATTCCACCGGGATCAATTGTTGGATATCAAACACCCAAGGGACTTCCATTCGATCCAGCGCGTGCACAAGCCGAACTGGCAAGCGCTGGCTGGAAAGATCGCGACAAAGACGGAGTGGTTGAAAATGAGAATGGCGAAAAATTTCCAACCGTTGAAATTATGTATTCCGCTGGCAGCCCCCGCTACCGCGATATGGCCGGCGCGCTCGGCGCCATGTGGCGAGAGACTTTGGGCATCCCATCCGCACCGCGCAGCCGCGATCCACTTGGCTACAAGGATGCCTTAAAACAAGGCGATTTCATGATCGCCCGAGGTGGCTGGTATGGCGACTACGGCGATCCAACAACATGGCTTGATTTATGCCGCGTTGGCGATGGCAACAATGATCGCAAGTACGCGTGCGCTGAGTTTGACGCTTTGCTGGACAAGGCCGCCAATGAAATTGACCCAGCGCGCCGATTTGAGATTTTGCTCCAAGCGGAATGCATCATCACCGAGCGCGATATGCCCATGATTCCAATTTGCCATTATGTCACGGTGTATATGTATGACCCCACACGGCTCACCGGCCTCAGCCACCACCCGCGTCTTGAGCAATATCTTGGCGACTTGAAGATTCAAAAGTAGCTTTTGTCAGGCTTGTTGAATGCGCGGATCAATCCATGCGTACAACATGTCCACCGCTAAATTGAACAACGCCACCAGAAATCCATATGCCAAGGTGATGCCCATGATCAGCGTAATGTCCTTGCCTAAAACCGCGTCGACAAAGTGACGACCAAGACCAGGCACGGCGAACACTTTTTCCACCACAAACGAACCGGTGAGCGCCACCGCGGTGGCTGGTCCCAGCCAACTTAATACCGGAAGAAACGCGTTTTTTAAAACATGATTGACCGCAACTTGCGGGCGCGACAATCCTTTGGCGCGCGCGGTACGCGCATATTCGCTTGTCATTTGCTCAATCATGCCCACACGCACCAAACGCGCAACCGCTGCGGAAAAAGGCAGGGAAAGAGCAATCGCGGGTAGGACAATGTTGGAAATGCGCCCCCAACCACCCACGGGAAACCATGCAAGTTTGGCGGCAAAAATTAAAAGCAAAAACGCGCCAATCACAAAGCTGGGCACGCTCACTCCCACCATTGCAAAAATTTGCCCGGCAGCATCCATCACGCCACGCGGACGCAGCCCACTCACAACCCCGGCGGTCAATCCAATTGTAAGTGCCAGCAACATAGCGGCGCTTCCCAATGTCACGCTCACCGGAAGCGCGTCACGCAAAATTTCATTCACACTCCAATCCGGTTGGCGCAAACTGGGCCCAAGATCAAACGGCCGCGCCGCGTTTCCGAACACATAGCTCATGCCACTGGCTTTGCCCAAATATTCAAAATAGAAAGCCACCGGGTCATCCAAGTGATATTGCTTTTTCATGGCCTCAACCACTTCGGGTGGCGGACGGCGGCCCTCTGGATTTTCCAGCGGATTTCCAGGAATCAACCATGCCAACGCAAATGTGATGGTGTACATGGCCAACAAAAGCGGAGGAATGAGAGCTAGTCGGCGAAAGAACAAGGACAACATGATCAAGCACAATGCTAGTGAAATACGCACTACACTGAGCGCACCTATGTCCGCATCACCCATCCACGCAATTATTGGCAAACATGGCGCGCTGCTTTGTGGCGTGTTGGCAAGTTGCGTACTTGTGTTGACTGGTTGCAACACCATGAGCGGACCAACGGTGATTGAAATTGATTCCACCGACTATTCCAAGGCATTTACAGCCTGTATTGAGGCTAGTCGCAGCGCGGGAATGCCGCCGCAGGCCGCTGACCGGACCACGGGCATCATTGAAACCGAGCCAAGAACAATTGGAAGTTGGATTGAGCCTTGGCGTTTTGATAGCACGGGGGCATTACAAAAAGTGGAAAACACCGCGCAGTTTCAAAGGCGCCGTGTTCGATTTGTATTCACGCCAAAAGATTGGCGACCCGAATCCATCGAGTCGATTGCCACAATGACTGGACCCGCGGAGCCTGGCTCTAAGGATGACCTGAAGCGCTTTGATTTAGAAAATTACAATGGACTAATTGAAATTCGTGCGCGCGTATTTGTGGAGCGCAACTTCACGGACGGAATTCGCATACACCCCTGGAGCGCCACGCTGACAAGTCAAACACAAACACCCACACCTGGAGTCACCGACGGTTCCACTCGCACGCAAACAACTTGGACACCCGTGGGCCGCGACGAAGCATCCGAGCGAACCATCTTGGCGGAGATTCAAAACCTGATCAATGAACCTGCTACTTCAAGCCAGACAGCCGCCGTACCGTCATCATAAAAGTGCGTTTTATTGCGGCGTGTATGCCAAATGTGAATCCCACATAGAGCGCCACACTCAGCGTTGCTCCCCACAAGAACGACATAGTTAGCCCTGATTGCAGTTGCATGCTTGCGGGAATGGCCTGCGCGGGCGAAACCGTGGCCACGACCAAATTCAATGGACTTAAGCAATTCAACATTGGACCAACAAACGCAATACTGCCACCGCTGGCCGCGCCACACAAACCAATGGTGGTCATGACCGACACGATTATTCCCAACGCCCCCACCGTACCTCCTATCACGCCATTGGATTTAATGCTCCAACTTAATCCAGTCATGACCACAAATGCAAGGAACGCGGTCAACACAAATGGGAAAACACTTGCAGCAATGGGTAAGACGAAGGGCACATTCATTTGGGTTGTTTCAACAAGTTCGAGCGTGGTTATGTCGCCCGCTCCAAGTCCGTTGCTGAGCACATATAACGCGCCAAGTAACAATGTGATGGATGGCACCGCGATCATGGGCCACAACACGGTGATGAGTCCGCGCAACTTACCTGACAAATATGCGCCAGGTTGAATTGGAGTTGTCAGCAATAAATCAAGCGAGCCATCCTCGCGCTCGCGACTCACCGCCGTCGCACTCACTCCCACCGCTAAAAGAACTGCAAGCAGGACTTCGCTTATCACCACCGCGGCAAGAAAAGTTCGAAGTGCCAATGTGTTTAGAACGCCGCCGTAATGTAAGCCCAGAAGCGCCGCGCCAAGCACGCAACCACAAAATAAAAATCCCCAGCGCATAAACCGAGCAAGCGGCGTTGCCAAGCGCAAATTGACTTCCCACCACGCGATTGGGTTTTGCCAAACATGCCGCGCTGTACGCTGATTTTTTAGATTCAGGTGGTGCGCCAATCTAGACCACCATGTGCTGACCACTTCCGTTCGGGTGCCAATCAAGCGCACACGCAAGGTGGCGTACACAATGAATACAAACGCCACGACAAGTGACAGATACAGTTGCGCCTGCAATGGATCACCCAACCATAATCGTCGAAATACACCACTTTCACTTTGCGAGAACCCTTGGGGTCGATAGCGATTGGTCAAGAGCACGCTTTCCAAAGTGAGAAATGGATTCAGCGGAGTCCACACCGTTGTCCACTGCGTATTGGAACCAACGGCGATTGGTTCGCGGCTCACTCTATCCAGCGCAAATGTCGCCGCAAGATAGAGAACCACTGCCACGTAAAAAATAAAAATCCCACGCTTGCCGGCGTTGCGAAACACGCTGAGGGCTATGGCGATTGAGCCCATGACCAAGGCCACCACGAACGAAATTTGCAAACTTGCCACAACGCTTTCGCCACGCACGCCACCAAATATTTGCGTCACTATAAATAGAGGGAAAATAGCTACCAGCAGCACCATCACAAAAAATAGTCGCCCACATACATTCCCTAAAATAATTTGCAAACTGGTAAGAGGCGTGGTCAACAATATTTCCCAAGTCTTTCGGTTGCTCTCTTGCGCAATGGCACCCCCCATGAAAATGGGTGTCAACAAGCAAATCGCCGCTACTTGTCCGTAGCTGATCAACGTAAAGGCGCTGGCTCCGCGTTGGGCCAAGTCTTTCATGCTGCCGCCAGGACCAAGCAACGAGATGACAACCAGCACCATTAAAACGCCTAAATACACTGACCGAATCATCAAATGACGGGTGCGATTACTGGCACCTTTAACAATCCGCAGAGCCACCGCGTTGGTGGGTCCCAAGGCCAGAAGCCAGTTCAGCAGGCGCGTCATACCCTCAGTCTAAAGGCTTCGTAGGCAATAAACCTATTGACCCTGAACAAATTCTCAACCATAATCACATTCTTAAACCAATCGGACTAACACGATTGGATTCCAATTTCCACGGACCAAGCGCCACATGGCTTTGACCGATTCGCTTCACTTGACTGTATGTTTTATCACTCATCGGTCCAGGGTCACTTTTGACGCGGCGAGCATTGCGCATCGCCAGTCTGTTCTTTAAAAAGGAGGCGTTATGCCTTCACCGATGATTTTCTTGCCGCAACTCGCGGCAATTTCCGCTACTGATTCCGCCTTCAGTCCCGCCTCGATGATTGCGATCGCAATTGTTGTTGTATCGGCCGCCGTGATTATTGCCCTATGGATGCTCTCTGGGCGCAAATTACAACGCATGCGCCGTGAGGGCGAGCAACTGATTGAGAGTGCGCGTATTGAAGCAACGGCCAAGGCCAGTGCTTTGGAACTTGAGGCTGAGCGACGCGCAAATGAGCGCCGTGTTGCAGCCGATAAGCAAATTGCGCAGTCACTCGCCGACACCAAAGACGCGCAAGAGCGCGTGAACCGCCGCGAAATATCCGTGGAGAAGCGTTTAGAGCAACTAGAACAACGCGAAGACGCCATTGAAAAACGCTCGCAAGCACTGCAAGAAACGCAAGCCAAGCAAACCTTGGTGCTGGCGGAAAATCAGCGCGTGTTGGAGCAAAACCTTCAGCGCCTGTCGGACTTAAGCGGTCTCACGCAAGAGCAGGCGCTAGAGCAATTCATGCAGGAGGTGCGTGATGCGAGCCAGCGCGACGCCGCCGTGTTGCAGCACAAAATTATTCAAGACGCAGAGTTGAAGGCGCGCGAGAGTGCCCGCGAAATCACAATCATGGCAATGCAACGCTACGGCGGCGAGTCCGCCACCGATGCCACGGTTCGCTCAGTCAAGCTTCCATCCGATGACCTCAAGGGTCGCATCATTGGTCGTGAGGGTCGTAACATTCGCACCTTTGAACGCGCCACCGGCGTTGATGTTCTGATTGACGACACGCCGGGCGTGATCGCTATTAGTTGCTTTGACCGCGTACGCCAGGCCGTCGCGGTTGAGGCGTTGCAGCGGCTTGTAGCTGATGGCCGAGTGCATCCTGCGCGTATCGAGGAGGTTGTGGAGCAATCGCGCCACGATATTCATGAGCGCATGATGAAGGCTGGCAACGACGCCGCCATTGAGGCCGGCGTTCCAGGCTTGCATGTCAAGATCATTGAAATGATGGGTCGTCTGCACTATCGCACCAGTTACGGGCAAAATGTTTTACGCCACTCCATTGAAGTTGCGTTTCTAAGTCAGCTCATCGCCAATCAACTTGGTCTTGATGGAACCGTGGCGCGGCGCGCCGGGTTTTTGCACGACATTGGCAAAGCCATGGACCACGAAATTGAGGGTGGCCACCCCGCTATTGGTATGGATTTCGCCAAACGCCACAATGAGAAAAACGAAGCCGTGCTTAACGCCATTGGTGGCCATCACAACGACATTCCCACCACAACGCCTTACACGCCCATTGTCACCACCGCCGACGCACTCAGCGGTGCGCGTCCAGGCGCTCGGCGTGAAAGCATGGAACACTACATCAAGCGCCTTGAGCAACTTGAACACATCGCAAAATTGCAGCAAGGTGTTGCGGAGGCCTACGCCATTCAAGCCGGTCGCGAAGTCCGCGTAATTGTGAACGCCAAACAAACCGATGACGCGCGCTGCTTCACCATCGCGCAGGAAATCGCCAAGCAAGTAGAGGCCGAAATGACTTTCCCTGGCGAGATCAAAGTCACGGTTCTACGCGAGCATCGAGCCGACGCCATTGCGCATTAGTCCAACCACAACCCCAGCAGCATAATGACGATCACCACAAGCACTAAACACACATGAAGCCAGTTGCGCTGCAGCGCGAATCCAACGCCCACAATTATGGCGCGTAGAAACGGCATGGCTACGCCGCATAGAATTCCAGCCATCATCAACGCGGCCGCATCCCCAGACCATAGGGCGTGGGTGAAATCCGAAAGTGAATGCCACGCGGAAACCGCGTCGCAAATTTGTACGTGCGACAATCGGCGGGACCACGCCACTCCCTGCCCAACGCAGATCAAGGTGATGGATATGGCGGCGATCACCCACAGTGCGCGGCGCTGAATTCGCTGTAAAAAACACTGTAATTGGCGAGATTGCAAATACTCGGCCTCCTCCATCAGGTTGTGAAGTTGCTGGGTCACTTCAACAACTCCCTGCCGCCCGTAAATATCATTTGCAGACCCACACATAAAATCACCACAAGAAAAATTTTCTTGAGCATGGATATATGAATTCTTGGAACGAGCCATGAGCCAAACATGGCGCCTGGAATAATTCCAATCAACACGGGTCCGGCGATTGTTGGGTCCACCATCCCATCGCGCAAATACACCATCACACCGGAGGCGGCCGTAATGCCAATCATAAAATTGCTGGTGATGGTGCTCACGCGAAATGGCATGCGCATGCATGTGTCCATGGCCAACACCTTGTATGCGCCGGAGCCAATGCCCAACATGCCGCTCAGCATGCCGGCGATGGTCATAATTCCTAGGCCTGCGGGCACTCGTTGCACGTGGTATACGCGAATCCCATGGCTTGTTTCCTGAATGCCATCGAGTTGCATCACGCGTCCCCACCATGATTGCGGCAGTGTTTTTTGGGCATCTGAAATATTGCGAATTGACAGCGCCGCTGTGGCCAACAAACTTAATCCAAACAACATGGTCAACATATCCGCCGGCACCATGGTGGCCAGCATGGCGCCCACAATGGCGCCAAGCCCAGCGACAACCTCCAGGGTCATACCCACGCGATAATTGCTCATGGAATCGCGGCCGCGAACCAGCGCCGCCGCGCCGCTGGTGGCAACAACCCCCACCAAACTTGCGGCAATCGCGCTCTTGACATCCACACCCAGAACCGAAACCAAAATTGGGATCAAGATCACGCCGCCACCAAGACCCAACATAGCTCCAACGCAGCCGCTGAGAATGCTTACCGCAATAATGATCAAATCAAATAGAACTGGATTGTTGGCCTGCACAATGACTGTTGTAGCAAATTTTGGAGTGGCAATGCGTGGCAGCAAAATATTTCGGTACCGAACAGATGCGCTGGTCAATCAATTCCATCCGTAAAAAAATATATTTAGCACATGGGTACACTTTTGACATGATTCAATTTCTTTTATCTATTGGCGTTTGCGCCAACGCTTTGCAAACCACCGTCGCATCCAACGCAACCGTCCCTGCCAACGGCGTAAGCTTGACTGTGTATTCCAGCGCCGACGCCGCTAGCTTTGACCCACAAACATGGATCGCGCAGCAACGCCAGGGCTACAACCCCACCGCCGCCTATGAAGTGCCTGGCTTTGGCGTAATCCGTGAAACGCGAGCTGTACAAATGCCGCAAGGTGCGGGCAGCCTGGCCTTCACAGATGTGGCAGCCTTTATTGATCCAACCACCGTGTCCTTTGAGGATTTAACCGACCCAACCACCATTGTCACGAATCAACGCTTTGAATTTGACCTTGTCAGCCCGCAAAAGTTGCTGGAAAAATATGTGGATCAAAAGATTTCCGCGTTGGTCGATATGCAAACCACGCCCATGCGCGTGGATGGAACGCTGCTGGCCGCGCGCAATGGCCAACTTGTTGTGCAAGGCGCGAATGGCGGCGTGCAAATTGTGAATCAATCAAACACCACGCTTACGCTTGGGGCGCTGCCTGGCGGGTTGCGCACGCGTCCAACGCTGTTGTGGGATGTTTTTGCCGCGAAGTCCGGCGAGCATCAGGTTCGGACCAGTTACCAAACTTCCGGCATCACCTGGCGCGCCGATTACAACTTGATCATTGACCCCACGGATACCAAGGCTGATATGACGGCTTGGGTTTCCCTGCTCAATGTTTCTGGTCGAAGTTACGACAATGCACAATTGAAATTGATCGCAGGCGATGTGCAACGCGCCCAAAGCAATAATAATCGGGGACGCGGCGCGCCCATGATGGCCAAGGGCATGAATCTGCAAGAGGACCCCGGCTTCCAGGAGAAGGCATTCTTTGAATTTCATCTGTACACATTGCCGCGCTCCGCCAACATTCCAGACAATGCCAGTGAGCAAATCGCCCTGTTTCCTACTGCCCGCAATATTCCCGTGGAAAAACTTCTGGTATATGAAGGTTCAGATATGAACGGATTTGGTGGCGGCATGATTGACCAGCCAGAATTTGGCGCCATGGGAAAAACCAAAGTGGATGTGTTTGTGCGTTTTAAAAACGAAAAAGCCGCCAACTTGGGCATGCCCCTTCCAGCTGGCAAATTGCGCGTTTCCAAGCGCGACGACGCCGATGGAACACTGGAATTTATTGGCGAGGATTTGATCGGCCACACGCCCAAGGATGAAAAAGTGCTCGTGCGCCTGGGCAGCTCATTTGATGTGGTTGGCGGACGCACCCAAACAGATTTCAAGTCCGACCGCGCGCGCCGAGAAATGACCGAGTCCTTCAAAATTGAAATTCGAAACCGCAAGGACAAGCCTGTCACCGTGCTGGTGCGCGAGCCGTTGTATCGCTGGAGCAATTGGGAAATCACAACCACCAGCCAGCCCTTTGAGAAAATGAATTCGTCCATTATTGAATACACACTTGATGTACCCGCCAACTCCGAAAAGTTGATCACCTACACCGTGCGTTACCGATGGTGATTTGCAACCGCTCCTTCAGGCAATCAACTATGGTCATTTCATGAGTCTCATTCTCTGTCAAATATTCTGGCATTTCCATTGCAAACCCTTACGGAAATAAAAGCCATTCTTGCCTCGCGCGGCTTGCGGCCCAAGCATCGCTTTGGACAAAACTTCCTGCATGACCACAATGTGCTGCGCGCACTTATGAAAGCCGCCAACATTTCTGCTGGCGAAGTACTTCTAGAAGTTGGTCCCGGCACAGGTGCGCTCACGGATCTTCTGGTGCAAGCCAACGCGCAAGTGATCGCCTGTGAATTGGACCGCGATTTGGCCGCATTCAACCGCGAGCGGTTTGGCGCCCGCATTTCCCTCATCGAAGGCGATTGTCTGGCTGGCAAGCATTCCCTGAATCCTCTACTCACCAAGGCCATCCAGGGCCGTCCATTTCGCATGATCGCCAACTTGCCCTATCAAGCGGCAACGCCGCTCATTGCCATTTTGCTCAATGACTTTCCAAACTGCATGGGCATGCATGTCACTATTCAACGCGAAGTGGCGCAGCGACTCACCGCGGTGCCCAATACCAGCGAAATGGGCTTGCTCAGCGTGATGGCACAATTTTACGCTCGCATACAGACGGTCGCTGAAATTCGTCCTGGAAGTTTTTGGCCCGAGCCCGAGGTCACCAGCGCCATCATTGAAATTACTCCGCATCAACCACGCCCCGCGCTGCCTCAGTATTTGCACAAATTATTGGAGCGCGCATTTCAACATCGGCGCAAACAGCTTGGATCAAGCCTGTCGGCGCACTTTGCGTTACCCGCGCAATTTGACCGCCTACGCAGACCAGAAACCTTGTCCGTTTCAGAGTGGGTGGCGTTGGCTAATTTTCAAAGCATCGCGCCGCGACAGAATTCATAAGGGCTACGCCCCCACGCTCGCCTCACGCACTCGATTCACCAGCAGGATCTGTTGTATTTTTAAAAGCCATACGCAGTGTGTTTCCTGGTGGCACATGCTCTATTTCGCTCATGTATGCGCGCATCAGCATTAAGCCGCGTCCCGATGGAATTTCCAAATTTTCCTCGGCGGTTGGATCAGGAACGCCCTCGGGATCAAAACCCTCGCCCTCATCTTGAATTTTAAACTCCGCTTTTTCATGGTCAATCTTGCAAAAGAACTTCACCACCTTGCCGGGTTCGCTGCGGTTGCCATGTCGAAACGCGTTCACAATGGCTTCTTCAAGACACAGACGAATGGCAAAGTGCGCAAACTCCGAGTATTTGCAATCCACCAGAGCCGCGGCGACAGCCTTCTGCACTTTTTCAAGGTCAGTTTTTAAATTCGTGAGAATTTGATCTTGAATGTAGGGCTCGCTTCTCAATGTTCTTGATCCACGATTTTTAATGAAATTTACTTGAAACTTTTCATTGCAAGATCGGCTCTTTCCACAATCTGAAACATTTTGTTGAGCTTGGTGATTTTGAATATTTCAAAGATTGGCTTAGAAATATCGCTTAAATATAATTGGCCTTCTCTGACCCGAATACGATTGTGACAAGTGATCAACACGCCAAGTGCGGCCGAAGACAGGTGCTCGACGCCTTCAAATGAAATCACAAGCCTTGGCTTTATTTCAGCGTCAATGGCAACAACAATATCTTTTCCAATTTGGTGAATAACGGTCTCATCAATAATGCTGCGCTGGGTGAAAGTCACCTTTTTCACGCCCGAGTGGTCAGTAATTTGAATGACGCTTGCTGAATTATTCATGCACTTCTCCACAGATAAAATTTATAAAAGTAAGGTGCGGGCATTTTCCTGAAAATCACATACCCGCGTCGGAACTTGTTCCATTGAGTTGATTGCGCAAACCGGGGAACAAGACATCCTCGGTTTCTTGTTGAATCAGAATTTCGGGGCGAATCATGAGCAAGAGCGTCTGTTCTGTTTTGTTGTTGATCCGATTTGTGAAGAATCGATTGACCACTGGAATCTTGCTCATTACAGGAACACCTACTTCAACTTCAAAGTCGGTTGTCACTCGCTGACCACCCAGAACTGCCGTGCCTTTGTCTGGAACAGTGATTGTGGTTCCAATGGAGGTGTTCTGAAAGTTTGGCGTTTGAAATGTATTTTTTGCAACCGAACCTTGTCCAGTGAACGAACCACTGGCGGTTGTAATGGCTTGTTGAAAATCAACTTGACTGAATGTGACTGGTCCTTGCAGCTGAAAACTCACATTCAGGCTGACATAGCGCCGATCGGCGCTAATAACACCCTGCAAACCCAGAGCAAATCCAGATGAAATTTGACTTACAATTGGGGTAGATGTTGCGCCGCCAGAGGCGTTGTCAAATCCAGAAACATACGATTGGTTGTCGGTCACCGAGATAAATGAAATTTGCCCGTTCTGCATTGTCAACCGTGGAGATGTCACAAGCACATTGCGTTGATCGGCCTGCGTGGCGCGAACCAACAAATCCACTTGAACATCATCTAGGAATGTCATGCCAACCGTCATCGCTGGATTTGCAAGAGCTGCCGCACCAAAGACTCCCTTGATACCAGCAGCGCCAAGCGTGTTCACAAGTGGCAAGCCTTCTTGTTGAACATTGATGGCTGAAAGACCATTGCTCACACTACCATTGGCGTATGTATTGCCATTTTTCACCACGCCAACTGGAACGCCAACGGGTCCTGTTTGATACTGAATCTGACCAGGGGAGCCTGGATTAGGCAAACCAATTGCTTGACCTGTGGCAACCGCATTTCCCGCAGTCGGGTTGCCGATACCAGTGAACACCACGGGATTCTTCAAAGCGCCGACAGTACCTGTACCGCCCTGCTGAAAGAAGAAGTCGCGCAGGTTGAAATTTGGATCCGCTTGAAGCGCGTTTTCATACTGGGCATTATTGGCGTTGAAATAAATATCAAAATCCAAACCGATTTGCTCAAACCAATCGGTATCAATTTTGAGCACGCGCACTTCGACATTGATTTGCAATGCCAAGTCATCTCGCAATTGCTTCAGCAAATCCGCAATGTTGCGATGCGTATCAAGCCGAGCCGTGATGACAAGCTTGGTATCAAATGGTTCCATGGTGGCACCGCTGTTCCAAGCTTCAGGATCAACTGTATTTTGAATCAATGTCTTCAAAATACTGACTCGACCACTTTTACCATCCTCTGTGATAAATGGTTGCAGGGGAAATCCCTCACCGCCGGCACCGCCGCCACCGCCACCACCGCCACCACCGCCGTTGACCTGAAGTGGTGGCACAACCACCGTGTCTGGGTACTTGAAGACCAAATCCGTCAGGTCATAAACCCGCGGCCTTTTAGACTCCGGAAGATTTTGCAAGGCCTTGATAGTGGTCACAACTACTTGGCCATCCATGATTTCGAAAACAGGATGCTCAGACTCTCCAATTTGCTCAAGGATCCGTTCAAGCATGACATTAGGGCTTATGTTTCCGCCCTCAAATAAAACTGGGGTTTCCTTGGTCACTTCATATTCTGACAAGGCTTTCCAATTCACATGAAACGGAATGCTTCCAGCCGCCTCAAAGCATGTATTCAAAACAGATTGAATGGGAGTTCCCACATCGGTGGTGTCTGCTGTTGAGCCGTAGGCCACAACTTTCTTCATGCGCTTGGCGATATCCAAATCCGCCTGAGAGCGCTGCGTACCCACTGGCGCAAATTCTGGATTTGTATTGCTAAAAGAAAGCGTTTCCCAATCTTCCTTGGAGGGATAGGTCATCAAAGAATTGGTGCTTCTTGGTCCATCTCCAGCCAAATTAATCTTGGGTGGAATTGCGGCCTGCATATCCTGCAACATAATCTGGCCATAGCCAGCGTTGCGCTGCCGCTGTGCGTCAGCCCATTGGCGATACATCTTTGTACTTTCAAGAACATCGCGTAAAGCCAGCGCCGCGGGGTTGCTTGGATCTATGAACAGAATCTGATCAATGACCTGCAAAGCCTCGTCATACTTCAATTCCATTTGCAATTGGCGAACACGCATCAGCATTTCGCTAATGGTCGCAAGGCGCTTCTGCTGCGCCATGCGTTGCGTGTCAGTGATTGACTTTTGTGCGTCTGCGCGCTGCTTCGCTTGATCAAGCTGCTGGCCAATCAGTCGTGACTCGTTAATCTGATCGATCAGTGTGGAAGCCCGCTGGTTCATGGCTTGCAATTCGGCGGAAGCAAGAATGGTGCTGTCAACATTGAGCGATTGCTTGGCCATATTGGCGTCGGTTTGCGCGCCCACATAATCGCCACGATTGAGTTTTTCACCCGCGCTAAACATGTTATTTTCAAATTCAACTCGGAGCTTTTGGCGCCGAACCGTGATGTCGTCGCTGACATTGTCAAGCAAACTACCGCTGCCCTGACTTAACTTGGATTCGGATTCTTCCAGACCTTTTTTAGCCTCTAGATTAGAGGGATTTGCGTTTAGAACAATGGTCCATTGGTCAATCGCTAGCCGCCATTGTGAATCCGCCATTGCAGCGCGGGCCTTTATCAACGCCTGTTCAGGATTAGAGCCGTCAGCAAGAGATGGCGGCGTGACTGGTTGACTGACAGAAGTATCCAACAAGTCATCTGGAGTTGTAGTGGGCTCAGAACCTGGAACAGGCTTTTGCTTTGGACTTGGAACCTCTGGTTCATCTTTGGCTGGAGGAGCGTTTGGATTTCGTGGCGTTTCGCTTGGTGGCGGTTCAATTGGATCATTTTGGGCGATTGCGCTTTGAGTAAACCCATGATTCAAAAGTGGAAGTGTTGGCGCCCATGCAAGAAGCGTTGCAGTTGCAAGCAGACAAAAATTGCTTCCGCGGAAATATTTGGGTTCCGTCATTAGTCGAGACATCTTTGGGGCTCCGAGCGTTTGCGCTCGCTTGTTCATTTTTAAAGTGTGTGGTGAATGAAGTTAGGGGTCGTAAGACATCGTTTCGAAGAACCCAACCACGCGGTTCCTTACAAGTGGCAGAAGGTACCTTCCTTGCCAAAAACCCGCAACAGTACCCAAGAAGGGCTATACAAATTTCACATTGTGGATAAATACAGCTTCTGAAGTGAAGGCCGCCCATCGCTACACTCGCAGTAATGGCGCAAGAAACCCCAAAAACCGCTCGCTTAGCCTTGGAAGATGGAACGGTCTTTCATGGCAGTGGATTTGGGGCAATTGCCCCCACGCAAACCACCTTGGGCGAGGTGGTATTCACGACCGCCATGTGCGGCTATCAAGAGGCGTTAAGCGACCCAAGTTTTTCGGGACAAATTCTGGTCATGACGCCCACGGAAATTGGCAACTACGGGGTCAATGATGAGGATGTTGAAAGCGCCAAGCCCCAAGTCGCTGGATTTGTCATTCGCCAACTTTCTGGGCGGCATTCGAATTACCGCGCAACACAGGACCTCGGCGCGTGGCTGATGGCGCATGGCGTGCCAGGTATTTATGGCATTGACACGCGCGCGCTAGTTCGCAAGTTGCGCACGCAAGGCGCGCTGCGCGGCGTGATCAGCTGCAATTCGACAATAAGCGACGAGCAGTTGGTGGCCAAGGCAAAATCAATTCCATCCATGGCTGGACAAAATCTGGCGGCGCGCGCAAGTCCCAAGTCGCAAGGAACATGGACGCAAACTCTGGGCGAGTGGGCCGCCGCACGCGATGAAATAAAAACTGACGGCGAGAAAAAATTTAAAGTAGCTGCGCTCGATTGCGGCGCCAAGCGAAATATTTATCGCCATCTTGCGCAGCGCGGTTGCCATGTGATCATGTTGCCGCACAACGCAAGCGCGGCCGATATTCGCGCACTCAAGCCCGACGGACTTTTCATTTCCAATGGTCCAGGTGACCCCGCTGCCGTGGCCGCCACGGTTGCCACTTTGCGCGAAATTGCGGGCGAAATACCCACATTTGGAATTTGTCTTGGGCATCAATTGTTGGCCCTTGGTTTGGGAGCAACCACTTGGAAGCTGAAGTTTGGGCATCGCGGATCGAATCAGCCTGTGCGCAATGTATTCACGGGGCGCGTCGAAATCACCAGCCAAAATCATGGCTTCTGCGTTGATGAGATTTCGCTGCGCGCGGTTGGTGGTGAGCCCACACACATTCATTTGAACGACGGAACCCTGGCGGGTTTTCGCCACACGACCAAACCTATTTTCTGCGTGCAGTACCACCCTGAAGCCAGCCCCGGTCCCCACGAGTCGTCGTATTTGTTCGACTGCTTCATTGACATCATGCGTACGCGTGCGCCAGTGACCGCACGGCAAATGGAAGCTCACCAATCCGCCTCCGCGCGCGTGGCCGCGACGGCAACGGCGTAATCGGCGCACCATGCGCGGCCTTTACGACGAGCCAGTTTGCAAACACATTCTTGTGGCTGTGGAGCGCGGCGTTGATCGCTATCCCGACGGCCTCACCTACGGCGTGCCGCAGTCGCTGCAACGAGTTGGTATTGGTCATCGCGTACAAGTTCCACTGGGCCGTGGTGACTCCCGCACATTTGGTTGGGTGGTGAAAGAAATCCCACAAGAGCAAGCCAACGCTATTGCGCCGGATCGGATGAAGTCCATTCTTGGCATAGAGGACACCGCGCCGCTACCAGGGCAAATTGTTGAATTAGCCCGTTGGATCAGCGTGTATTACTGCTGCCCGCTTGGCGTGGCACTGGCGGGAGTACTGCCGGCAGCGGTTAAAAAAGCCATTGGCCTAGTGCAATCCACTTGGATTGAGCTGACCGATTTGGCCGAGGCGGCGCTGATAACGCCTCAAGTCGCCACCAAGCGCAGCAAAAATTCGAAGGAGCTTGCAAATGGAAATGCTCCAAATGACAACATTTCATCAAGTACGCAAAGACCCATACGGCTTTCCGTGGCGCACAAACGCATTTTGCAAGTGCTGCGCGACACGCCGTCGCAACTTCGCCCCGTTGATTCGCGTGAACTTTTACACAAGGCCGCCGTGTCCACGCGCGCGCCACTTGCTGCGCTCTTAAAGGCCGGTCTTGTGAGCGCCACAAAGCGGTCTAGCGTCCGCGCGAGCTTGCTGACACCAGAAAATGTGCCGCAGGATTTTTCCAAGGACCGCCCCGCGCTCACCGCTTCACAAGGCGCGGCGGTGAGTTCCATTCACGCCACCAGCGCCGCAGGATTTTCGCAGCATCTTTTATTTGGCGTCACGGGAAGTGGAAAGACAGAGGTGTATTTACAACTCATAGAACTATGCAGAAACGCCGGCAAAACAGCCATTTTATTGGTGCCAGAAATTTCACTCACGCCCCAAACCACCGCGCGCGTGTTGCGGCGGTTTCCAAACGACCGCGTGGCTATTTTGCATTCTGGTCTGACAGCCGCGCAGCGCAACCAACAGTGGACCATGGTGGCGAGCGGCCAGGCAAAAATAATTGTGGGCGCGCGCAGCGCCATCTTTGCACCAGTGCCCGATGGCGAACTTGGCTTGATCATGGTCGACGAGGAACATGATTCCTCTGGCTATAAACAAGATCAAGCGCCGCGCTATCACGGACGCGACGTGGCCATTCGCCGCGCACAAATGGCGGCGTGTCCAGTTGTGCTTGGAAGCGCGACTCCAAGTTTGGAAAGTTGGTGCAACGCAACCCAGCGCGGCATCAGCACGCTGCATCGCTTACCAGAGCGAGCGCCCGGTCTGGTCACGCCAACCGTGGAAATCATTGACTTTTCGCAGGATATGAAGCACTTTCGCGACAAGCGCGTGCACTTGCTTGGGGCGCGTCTGGCAGATCGTTTGGCGTATGTCATTGAGAGTGGCGGTCAAGCGCTCATGCTTCTGAACCGTCGCGGCTACGCCAATTGGATTTCATGCGCCGCGCGTTGTGGCTGGATGATGCGCTGTCAACATTGCGATACAGGAATGATTTGCCACGCTGGTCCGCGCACGCGATTTGTACGCTGCCATCACTGTTTGACTGAACAACTTCTTCCGCACACTTGTCCATCTTGCAAAATGGGAGTGACCGTGTTTGGCTTAGGCACGCAGCGCGTCGAGGAGGAGTTGGCGCATGTGCACCCTGCGCTGGCCCAGGAGGGTGCGGTGTTGCGCGTGGACGGGGACACCATGCAGAACAGCCAGGATATTTATCAAGCGCTTGAGCGCTTTGCGAGTGGGGAAGCCAAGGTTCTGGTGGGAACGCAAATCATCGCAAAAGGCCTTGATTATCCCAATGTTCGGCTGGTTGGCGTGGTCAATGCCGACACCGCCATCAACTTGCCGGACTTCCGTGCGGCGGAGCGAACGTTTCAACTTGTCAGCCAAGTGGCGGGTCGCTGCGGCCGTGGCGCGGGTGCGGCGCAGGCAATTGTGCAAACATTTCAACCCGACGCGCTTCCTATTCGCTTGGCTGCCGCCCATCAATTTGAGGAGTTTGCAAAACAAGAACTCGCTTCGCGCAAGCAATTTGACTTGCCGCCGTACAGGCGCATGGCCCGCATTGTTGTCAAGCATGAAACGCTCGACCGCGCTCAAAACATTGTCGCTGAAATCCGCCGTGCGCTTGAGCAATTACCCCAGGCCACGGGCACGCACTTTCGCGGACCGCTGCCTTGCCCCATCGCGCGCATTGCGGATCGCTTTCGCTTTCAACTTGAAATACTGGCCACGGACGCAAACGCTTTGCAGCGCCTCATGGCCGCGGCGCGCAATCAATCCATCTTTCCAAGTGGCGATTTGTGCGCCGTGGATATTGATCCCGTCGCGCTGCTCTAGACAGAAGCGGCGCTTCCGCTCGCTTTCATGGGCAAATATCGCTAGAATGACGCTGTTTAGCCGGCAATGTGTCAATCCATTTTTCACTCGATTGCCACGCCATAAAAGCACTATCTTTGAAAGCGATATTTGGAGCATTCTTCAGTGAGCAACAGCGCCTCTTCCAATCCCTCCCCATCGCCACAACACGCCGCCGCGTCAGTGAACGGTCTTGATCCCACATTGCTTGAAGCGTTGTACGCCGATTGGCAGCGCGATCCCGCGAGTGTGAATCAAGAGTGGCGCAGTTTTTTTCAAGGCTTTGAACTTGGCTTTGAACGCTCTCCAGATCCAACCTCCACAGCAGCCACCACATCAACCACCCGCGACACGCCCGCGAACGCTCCAACCGCTGCGCCTTCTCAATCGCTAGAGCGCGGCACGCAAAGCAAAGTCGACGGTCTCATTGACGCTTATCGCTCACTTGGGCATTTGGCGGCATCGCTCGATCCGCTTGGCGTAGAGCGTCCATTTCCAGAGGAGCTGCAACTTGAATCCTTCGGCCTGACCGACCATGATTTAGTGACTTCGTTTGATCCCGGAACGCTGCCGCTTGCCAATCCAAGCTCGCTGACCGAGATCATTAATTTGTTGGAAGAAACATATTGCCGCCACATGGGCGTTGAATATCAACATATTCAAGATCGCCAACAGCGGCGATGGCTGCAGCAGCGCATGGAAAGCGTGCGTAATCAGCCAAAATTCGACGTTTCTGTGCGCAAGCGATTGCTGGAACGATTGGTGGCGGCGGAAGGATTTGAATCATTCCTAGAGAAGCGATTTATTGGCAAAAAGAGATTTGGTTTAGAGGGTGGCGAAAGTCTTATTCCACTTCTGGACTCCATTATTGATCAAGGCCCAGCGCTTGGTGTTCGTGAATTTTCATTTGGCATGGCGCACCGCGGACGCCTGAATGTTCTAGCAAACATTTTGGAAAAACGTTTCGACCAAATCTTTACCGAGTTTGACGAAGCCTGGACAGAGGATTTTCTTTCCGGCGGCGGCGATGTGAAATATCATCAAGGCTATTCAAGCGATGTGAAGACCTCTAGTGGCCAGCCGCTGCACATCACGCTGGCCGCCAATCCAAGCCACTTGGAATTTGTTTCAAGCGTGGTCATGGGTCGCTGCCGAGCCAAACAACGACTAGCCAACGACACCGAGCACCGAACCAGTGTTGTGCCAATTCTCATCCACGGCGACGCCGCGCTTCCGGGCCAAGGCGTAGTCGCCGAATGTTTCAACATGATGCTTCTGCCTGGCTTCACCGTGGGCGGAACCATTCACGTGGTGATCAACAATCAGGTGGGTTTCACCACAGATTCAAAGGATTTATTCAGCGGCCGCTACTGCACCGATATTGCCAAAATGGCAAACACGCCCATCTTTCATGTCAATGGTCAGGACCCCGAAGCTTGCGCATGGGCCGCTCGGCTTGCCATTGAATGGCGCCAATCGTTTGGCACCGACATTGTGGTGGATATGTGGTGCTATAGAAAGAATGGCCACAATGAAACCGACGAGCCTTCATTCACACAACCACTGATGTACCAATTGGTGCGCAAGCAAATTACGGCTACCACGCATTACGCCAATCGCTTGCAGCAAGAGGGTGTGGTCACCTCGGATCAAGTTGAAAATCTCAAGAGCAATTTGTTCGCGCGCATGGATGAAGCGCAGACGCGCACCAAGAAGACTCCGGTCGTTCCAGGCAAAAAACCGTTCGACCATATTTGGGCTGGACTCACCGAGGCCTACTCCGATACGCCAATTGAAACCGGCGTGAAAGAAAGCCGTCTGAAAGAAGTCGCGTCAACGCTTGCACGCGTACCCCAGAATTTTGTGGCGCATAAAAATGTATCGCGCTTGTTGGAAATTCGCGGCAAGCTTGGCGGCGATGTTGGCGTGGATTGGGGTCTTGCGGAAATGCTGGCCTACGGAACATTGCTGCTTGAGGGCCACCCCATTCGTTTGACTGGTCAAGATGTGGAGCGCGGAACATTCAGCCATCGCCACGCGGTTGTGACCGACCAAGTCACCGGCGCGGCGCATGTGGCGCTCAATGAAATCAGCGCGAATCAAGCCAAATTCTGCGTACACAACTCGCCGCTCACCGAACAAGCCGTGGTTGGATACGAGTACGGCTACTCGCTCACCGATCCGCGCATGTTGATCTTGTGGGAGGCGCAATTTGGCGACTTCTGCAATGGCGCACAGATCATCATTGATCAATTCATCGCCAGCGCGGAAACCAAGTGGCAACGATCAAGCGGTCTTGTTCTTCTGCTGCCCCATGGTTACGAAGGCCAGGGACCAGAGCACAGTTCATCGCGCGTGGAGCGCTTCCTGCAATTGTGCGCCTCCAACAACATGGTGGTATGCCAGCCTTCCACCACGGCGCAAATATTCCACTTGTTGCGCCGGCAAATGAAAGTGAAGTTCCGCAAGCCGTTGATTGTGCTCACGCCCAAAAGCATGCTTCGATTGCCCGCGGCTTCCAGCGCGCCAATTGAATTCACCAAGGGCGCGTGGCAGCGAACATTGGCGGACACCGCGCCCGAGGCGGCGGTCAACGCGCAAAAATTGTTGTTCTGCAGCGGCAAGCTGTACCACGATCTTGTTGCGCAACGCGCCAAAAGCAAGGCCACCAATATTGCCATTGTGCGCGTTGAACAATTACATCCATTTCCCGCGGACGAAATTCAAAAACATTTGGATCAGCACCCAAAAGCCAATGTATTTTGGGTGCAAGACGAGCCGCGCAACATGGGCGCGTGGCGATTTGTGCAGGGCCGCATGATCGATCATTTTGCGGATCGCCCCATGAAATATATTGGCCGACCAGATGGCGCAAGCCCGGCTGTTGGCAGCTTAAAAATGCACGGCCATCAACAAGAAGCCATTTTTGCCGAGGCGGTTGGCGCAATTCCAATCGCCAACGACGCCGCGCACAACGACAAAAGCGACAAAGAATCAACGGAAAAATCACCCGCGGGCACAAAGCACTGAACACTTCGTAAACACCCAAGCATGGAGCCACTGGAATGATTGATATTGTGATACCAAGTCCTGGAGAAAGCATCACCGAAGTTCGTCTTGGCGCGTGGAAGCACGGCGACGGCGAGTGGGTTGAAAAAGACGAAGTCCTCACGGAGATTGAAAGCGACAAGGCCACGCTGGAAATTTTGGCCACAGCTTCGGGCGTGTTGAAAGTGTCCGCGCAAACTGGCGATGATCTCAAGGTAGGCGCCGTTGTGGCGCGCATCGACGAGAAGGCCGCGCGTCCCGCAGGCTCCGCCCAACCCCCCGCTCAACCCGCATCGACGCATTCCGCCACCAAGGCAAATACCCCCGCGCACAAAGAAAATTCCGCCGCTGTTGTTGAACCCAAAGTCACCAGCGTTGCGCGCAAGATGGCTGTAGACAAGGGAGTTGATCTTGGCACCGTTGAAGGCTCCGGTCCTGGCGGTCGCATCACCAAATCGGATGTTGAGCAGGCACGCACAACGCCCACAAAATTGGTCGCACCAAACGCGCCAACATCGCCTTCGACCACCAGCGCGCAATCTTTACCCGCCACCGGTGCCCGTGGTATGCGCCGCGAGCGCATGACTAAATTGCGCCAGCGTATTGCCGAGCGTTTGGTCAGCGCCAAAAACACCGCGGCCATGCTGACCACTTTCAATGAGGCTGACATGAGCCAAGTCATGCGCCTGCGCGCCGAGCACAAGGAGGCCTTTGAAAAGCGCCACGGCACCAGCTTGGGCTTTATGGGTTTCTTTGTGAAGGCCGTGGTGGGCGCACTTGAAAAATTCCCGCGCCTCAATGCCTTCATTATTGCAGACGAGGTTGAGTACCACGACTTCATCGATGTCTCGGTGGCTGTTGGAACCGACAAGGGGCTCATGGTTCCGGTGCTGCGCAACGCCAATCGCCTTTCAATCGCCGAAGTGGAGCGCAACATTCGCGAACTGGCCATGAAAGCCCGCGACAACAAACTCACTGTTGATGACATGACTGGCGGAACATTCACCATCACCAATGGTGGCGTATACGGCAGCCTTATGAGCACCCCAATTCTCAATCCACCGCAGTCTGGAATTCTTGGCATGCACGCCATTAAAAATCGCGCTGTGGAAGACCCAAAAAATCCTGGGCAAGTCGTCATTCGCCCCATGATGTATTTGGCCCTGAGCTACGACCACCGCATTGTGGATGGATCCGAAGCCGTTGGATTTCTAGTGGACATTAAAAATGCCATTGAAAATCCAGAGCGTCTGCTGTTGGATGTCTAAACACAAGCGCTTGCGAAAATTGCACCGCGCTGTTTGTTTCTTTCAAGGTTGACAATTCAAATCGCACACGCGCAGCGCGCGTTCAATGTCGATCGGGTTCGCCGCGCTCACGCGCCGCAATTTTGGCCTGTTTCTCGGCCTGATCTGGAGCAACGCCCATGTAATTCAAAACTTCATCAATCATGTCACGGCACACCGGTCCAGCAATTGAACCGCCGTAATGCCCCTTGGATTTATCTGGATCATCAATCACCACCAAGCACACAATCCGCGGATTCTCAAATGGCGCGCCTGCGATAAACGAACTTACATAGCGATCTTCAAAATAGCCCTTGCCTTGACCCTTTGGTTTGGGCAACTGCGCGGTGCCAGACTTGCCAAACATTCTGTAAAACTCGCTCTGCGCCTTGCGTCCGGTGCCCTCGGTCATCACTCCCTCCATCGCCTCGCGCGCAGTCAAAGCAACCGCCTCCGCCATAACGCGCCTGCTTGGAACTGCGTATTGATGATTGTTCACGCCATCACTCCCTAATGACAAACGCGCTGGAACCATGCTTCCGTCGCGGCAAAATGCCGAGAACGCCTGCACCATCTGAATTGGAGTAACGCCAATTTCGTGACCCATGCACACACTTGTTTGCGTGTAGACCGACCAATTCTTGTGAGAGGTCACCAAGCCTTCGCTCTCACCAGGAATTCCAACTCCACTCTTTTGTCCAAATCCAAAGCGCTGCAGCATTTTCTGCATATCGCTAAATTTCATTTTTTCCGCGGCCGAAGCCATGCCCCCGTTGAGCGACTTCATAAGAACTTTTTTCCAACTCACTGAACCCGTATATTTCACATCGCGAATCACGCGCCCAAACTTGGTGACATAGGGACCGTTTGGTAACTTCACAATTGTCTCCGGCTTAAACACGCCAAGTTCCGTGGCGGTTGCCCACACAAATGGCTTGAATGTGGAGCCGGGCTCATAGGGATCCGTGACATTTCTATTTCGACCTAGCGATGCATGAATCGACCGCGATGGATCCGTGGTCACTTCCTTCCATCCCTTGCGTGGATTCAGGACATCCGCCATGGCAAGAATGTCGCCAGTCTGCACATCCATGATCACGGCGCGTCCGCCGCCCGCATTCCATTGTTTCACGCTAGTGCGCAACAGACGCTCCGCAATTTCTTGCGCCACCAAATCTATGGATAAACGAATATCAACTCCGTCGCTTGGGGGTTGGTAGTCAGTGCCCTCAATCCACAAAGGCTGGCGTTTCACATCGCGTAGAAATACCAACTGACCATCTTTGCCACGAACTTCCGTATTGTGGCGCAACTCGGCGCCCGCTTGTCCGCTGTGCTCCAGACCAACCCGTCCAATCACCATGGCTGCTATCTCACCCGCTGGATATTCGCGAATTCGACGGGATTGAATTCCAATACCTGGCATATTCAAGCCACGAATGGCGTCTACTTGCTCAGGTGTCAACATATCCGCCAATTGCACATAGCGATCGTCCGCACGCTTCTTCAGTAGAAGTTCTATATTTTGCGCTGGTTGGCCAAGTGCCTCGCCAATGGCGAACGCCGCAACCTTGAATGGATCGCCAACCGCCACGGAATCGGGTTCCATCAATTTGCCCTTGCGAATGCGATTCCATCCTTGCTCCCAAATCAGGGCCGGATCTGCAAAAAGTCTTCGGCCCATTAAGCTTGCCGCCAGAACGCGACCGCGACGATCAACAATTTGCCCACGTGAGGCAAGTTCAGGCGCGATACTTTGATGAACTCCGGCCGCGGCAAGAAGCTGCGGATCATCGGCTGATTTCAACCACGCAACACGCGCCGAAATAGCCAACAACAGCGTGGCTGTGGTAAGAACAAGCACGCGGCTCCAAGCGCGAATTCGGCTTGATTGAGTCTCTGAAATGTTCGCAATGGAGTATGAATTCATCCGCCAAATTCCACAGGAATTGCATCGATATCTTTGGTGCCTGGGGTTGTGACCAACCGCGGTTGGGTTGGTGGCGTGGACGCGTCAAGTCTGTGCGGTATGGGTCGCCACTGCGTCTTCATGGAATTCAACGCCATGCGAATTGCATCTGGTCGTACCTTTCTTGCAACTTCGGCGCGATATCGCATTAAATCTCGTTGCTGCTCTATCAATCTCCAGTGTGTCCTAGAAATTTTCGACGCCACCTCGTAACGCTTCTGCCTGGTAGCTAAAAGCGCGGTGGCCATAATTCCAAGACCCAACAAAATGGCGATGACTTTTCCGAACATGGTCCGGTCCTTGAAATTAGTTGGTTTGCGGAATTTGAATGTTCATGCCAGGAGAAAGTGCGGCGGGATTAGAGAGCGTGGTCTTATTCACCGCCGCAATTTCCCGCCACCTGCTTGACTTACCCAATTTATTTTTAGCAATCGAGCCAAGTGTGTCGCCTTTTTGAACAACATACATGGTCTCGGTGTTTGATTTGTCCCGCGCCTGTGTCTCTGATTTCACGGTGACAGGCTTGGACTTGGAATCAACCACTTCGATCACGCCACTTTTGATTGGCTCCATTTCTATGCTCGCAATATCCGCCGCGGCCAGAAGTGGCACTTGATTATTGAATGTTGAACCCATGTTATTGCGAAGTGACGCGCCTTCTTGTTCTTGCGGCGTCACACTTACGCGGGCACCCTTTACAGTGGAAGCCACCACGGCACCCTGGCGAAGTTGTTGCACTGGAGGCAGACGAAGCGTGACACCCTTTCGCAATTTAGTGGCGTTTGGCAGAGCTTTCTTGTTGTATTCAGCAAGCTGTGGCCAAAGCGAACCATCTCCATATTGTTTGAGGCATATGGAATACAAGGTTTCGCCTTGGGCAATTGGATGCAATTGCACTCCAGGCTCACTCTCTTGAACTTCAACTTTAGCCGCTTTACTTATTGGGGCCGTGGCAATCACTATTTCTGCTGCGGGGGTTGGCGCATTTGGAATTGGCTGAATATTTGGATTTTCATTGTGAACACCTTGCCGCACATTTGTTCCATTGGATACTGGACGCGCGTCACCGAATGTGGTTCTTGAAATTGCTTCAGGAACTTGCACCATTGTGGCTCCAGCGGCAGGCGCTATTGATATGGTACGAGTGACACGCGGTTCGTTGGTGGCAAGATTCGCGCTACCTTGTCTTTGCGCCGTGCTGAAATGATCGCTAACAAGTATGCCCACGAAGAGCAGAAGTCCAAATCCAACAACCATGGCCAATTTATTTTCTCGTGTCATTTCGCATCCTTGCGTTGTGGCAAACTTTATTTTTCCAATGATTGAATGCCGATTATTTGTTCACAATAATTTATCAACACCAGTGAAAGAGATCTCCAGATCTTGCAAGCCAATCCACTTATATCCCAACCATCCGAACCGTGCGAAGTTTGGCGGAGCGCGATCTTGGATTCACGCCACATTCCGCTTCACTTGCGACCAGTGGCTTTCGCCCAATCCGGGTCGCCCATCCTTGGCGTTCCCAATCGGTAAAAGCTCTTTTTATCAATCGGTCTTCTAGGCTGTGGAACGCCAAAAATGCTATGCGGGCATTTTGGGCAAGCCACTGCTCCAATGTGCCGCCACCATCAGTGGGAACGCCTGATGCGCCCTTTTGGCGCAATGGGTCCGCAATTCGTGGGTGATTTGTTTGCATGAGCCCTTGGTCACGATGGTGAAATGTGGCTATTTCCCGCTGAAATATGGCTAAAAGTGACTCTAGCGCCTCCAGTTCCTTATTCACGGCAATTCGCAAAGCCATAAAGGTTCTGGTTGCGGGATGCATGCGGCTGTGCCTGGCCTTGCCCCCATAAGCCGAAACAACGGCTTTGGCCAAGTCGGCAGTGGTCTGAAGCAATCCCAAATCACGAACATAGACAATTCGGCGAGCAATTCTGCGGGAAAATGGGTCTTCACCCAATTGAAAGATCAAATCCGCAAGCTCTCCTTCGGAAATTCGCCCCAGCAACGCCCCCGCGCTTTCGCCCGTGCTTTGGTCAAGCCGCATATCTAGTGGTCCAGGGGCCGAGAATGAAAATCCACGGTTGGGATCACTCATTTGATTGCTGGCAAAACCCAAATCCGCAAGAAACGCATCCGCACACAATGAATGAGCGCGCAGCACCTCCCCAACGCTGGAGAAATTGGCATGCACCGCTATCACCTTTGGAGCTTGGGGTAATGCCCGCACTCTTTCGCTGGCAAAGCGCAAGTTATTTTGATCGCGATCAAGCAGCAGTAAAGTTCCATTACTGCCAATCAGTTTGGCAATGGCTTGCGCATGTCCGCCTCGTCCGGCGGTAGCGTCGACCACCATGTTGCCCGAGTTGAGTGCAAGCCCATCAATAATTTCACGCAGCATCACCGGCTCATGGTCAATGATCTCGGGCAATGCGTCACTCACACTCACGCTTTCTCTTGATTTTGATTTTGATTTGAAGTGTAAGCATTAACTGATTCGGGATTTTTGGAATGTAATTTTTTTATCCATTCCAAGTATCGAGCGCGTTTCACCGCGAACGCGACCACTAACACATATGCCGCCAAACAAAATGCCTCCACAACAATTCCCCGTACTGTTGTCAATAACAGCATTGCGGACATGCCTACTCCAACAATCGTAAAGCCCGCGGCTATGACATATAAAGCGAGCACTGATTTGCGAACACTGCCTCCAAAATAACGTTTGAGCTGGTGATGAATGTGGCTGCTGTCGGCATCCGACATGGATTTCCCCGCAACCTTTCTGCGGATGATGGCCAGGGTTGTATCAAGAATAGGCAAACCAAAACAAATTAAACCAGCGACTGAATATTTTGTTGTCCCGAACTCACCAAATGTCATAATAATGACAACGCTTAAGTATCCAATCAATAAGCTTCCGCAGTCGCCAAGAAAAATAACCGCGGGATTAAAGTTGTAGGGCAAGAACCCAAGCGTTGTTCCAAGCAAAATTAAACTAAGAATAATGCGCGTTCCCGCCAAGCTTGTATCTAGATTTTCAGCAGGCAGTGAATAGGCCATCATCAAACTAATTGTTAGTAAACCAAGGGCCATAATTGTGGTTGTCCCAGTCAATAATCCGTCCAAGCCATCTATAAGATTGGCGGCGTTACAACCACCAATCACAAAAATAGCGGTAATGGCTGTCCCAATCCAGTAATAAAGTTCAGCATTCTGAATCCTAAAATCTCCTATTGAAAATAAAATATCATTGGGCTCTCCAAAAATTATTGAAAGAAATCCAGCGGCCAACTGTGGTCCAACATCTTCGATTGCCAACGCCGCGGCTGCGATCAGTTGTCCTGCTATTTTCAAGCGTGGGTCCCACTTCCAAATATCATCGGCAAGCCCAGTCAGCACAATAGCCAACATGCCCACAACAATGCTCGGTGGAACACCTTGCAACAATGCTGCCTCGCCGTTTAGAAAAATTCCACTTGCCGCAATACCCGCTAAAGCCCCGGCAAAAATGGCAAGTCCGCCTAAATACGCAATTGGGTACGCGTGCTGCTTTCGACCTTGATCTGGATGATCAATAATGTCTGCGGCGATAGCAAGCCACCTAATAATGGGCGTGAACACAAGCGTGGCCAGAAGCGCTGTAATGAATACCGGTATATACCCGGAAAGAAGTTCGATGGGATGCAGCACGGTCCATGTCAAACTATCTGGGTTTGAATTGCCCAAATTCGTGGATGAATTTATAAATTTGTCTTGGATCATGCCGCGTGTTCCTGATGGTGCGCGCCACGCAAAGATCGTGCGATATCGGCAATGGTCGAATCAAGAGGAATGACCGGGGCAAATCCTATGGCGGAACGAATGCGTTCAAGGTTTGGTTGCCGAACTTGAATATCTTCGAATATCTTTCCAAATACTTGCTCATGTGTGACATTTTGAATTTGAGAAATCGACTCGGTGACACGAATCACACGGCTGGCCAGCGCCTGTATTGAAATCATGGCATCCGAACCAATATTGAAGATCCGCCCCATACCCGCCTCCAAGCCAACCAATTGAATCAACGCGGGCACAATATCGCGCACATCACAAAAGCAACGCTGCTGAGAACCGTCACCATGCACTTCCAAGGGCTTGCCCGCCAATGCCGCTTGAATAAATCGTGGCAACACCATTCCCCACTCCCCTTTTTGACGCGGCCCCACCGTATTAAAAAACCGAACAATGACGGTTTGCAAATGTGATTCTGCAACGGCGGCAAGAGCCAGAAACTCATCAAGCGCTTTCGAATATCCATAACTCCAGCGTGCTGAAGTGGTGGGACCAAATAGCACATCATCAGATTCAGAAAACGGCACGCGCAAGCTCTTGCCATAAACCTCGCTGCTAGAGGCAACCAACAATTTGGCGCCATCGCGAATGGCCCAGCGAATAGCCGCGCTTGTTTCATAAATATTTGTTTCAATAGATTGACTTGGGTGCTGCACAATCAAACGTACCCCCACCGCCGCCGCGAAATGATAAATCTCGTCAAAGCGTGGGGCATTGAAATTACCCAACGCATTTGAAACCGTAGTGTGCATAAATTGAAGTCGATCTCCGGCCGTGACCTGAGCGCTTGAAAGATTTTTCAAATCACCGGTTGAAAGATCATCCACAACAACCACGCGGTGACCGCTTGTAAGTAAGACATCAACCAAATGGCTGCCTATAAACCCAGCGCCACCCGTTACAAGAATGTGCTTGGGTGTACTGGTCATGAATCACTATGCAGTCGTTGGCTTAGGCCCTTGATTAGAATCGTCGGTTTCATTTTTTTGTGCGGCTGCTGGCAATTGGAAGGCGGTCGTTTGTGTTGCGTATTCCGCAATTGCCTCGGCGTTCTTTTTAAAGTACCCGCCAGCCGTGTTCTTTGGCCTATTCAACATTGTTCCAATGAAATTACTTTTGGTATCCGCCAGTTGGTACGCCAACTTTGAGACAAGACCCTTTTGATCTTGCCAAGCGCGAACCACCATAATGCTCGCGTCGGATTTGTTGGCCAATACAAGTCCCTCGCCAGCCACAACGCTTGGCGGAGCATCAAGATAGACACGATCAAAATTTTGATGACACCAATCAAGAAACGCGTCCATTTTGTCAGTGTTGATCAATTGAAACGACCGATTGGATGGCGTTCCAGCGCCAATCAAAAATAATCCGCTACCCATATCAGACACAACTTCATTGGGATTTTGACCATTTAAAATATCACCTAAACCTGGCAACAATGGGTTCACGCCAAGCGCCTTTTCAAGGCCGGGGCGGCGCAGATTGGCGCCAACAATCAAGGTTTTTCTTCCTAGTGATGCGTCGCAAGCGCCAAGATTTATAACCATGGTCGTTGTACCTGAATTCGGCATTGGACTCATGACCACAATAACTTTTGCTCCAACCGTAGCCAAGCCCTTGTTAATCAAGGCATTGCTTTGTCTAAAGCTTTCCGCTGTCATGGATTGAGGATTTTCAAATACGATCAATTCCGCGCGCTTGGGCTTGGATGGATCGTCAATAATGTCGGGGATCACGGCAAGAATTTTTCCAGGCAGACCCAACAGATCGCTAGGATATTTGACTCTCTGGTCAAGAATTTCACGGACAAACAGAATGACAATATAAAAGCCAGACAAAATAATGGCAGTTCCAGGAATCATGAACTTCAATTGCGGAAATGTAATTTCTCTAGGCTTGATCGCCCTTTGAAACACTTCAACTCGTTGAGCCTCTTCGCGCAATCGCGCCAAGTTCACATCGTTGATGGTCTGGGAGACGACTTTTCTTTGTTCCTCCGCCTGGTCCAACTGCTCGCGTAGTGTGCCAAGTTCCGCCATGTTCGAGGTGAAATCCTCGCCCAATAACGAGTTTTTCGCAAAGTCCTCTTGCTGCCTGATTAATAGCGTTTCCAGTGATTGAACCGCATTTGCTGCAGACCGTAATTCAGTAAGTTGGTTGCGATCTAGAATTCTTTTACGGCTTTCTTTAACCTGTTTTTCAATGGAATCTTTAGCCGCCTTCAATTGAAGCACTTCAGCGTGCTGACTTTTAAATTGCCGAGTTGCCCCCTCATATCGATGACTCGTTTCCTCTAAATCACGATTTAAGTTCTGCATCACTGAGTCGTTATCTACTTCGCGTAAATCTTCGTCTGATGCGCCCTCAGCACCCGTCGACTTTGCCTCAGCTTGCCGCTGCCGCGACTGTGCGACAGAAAGATCGCTCGTCGTTTGGGCTATTCCATCTCGCAATTTTTCGAGCGCGCGTGAATTTTCGCTTGTTGACTCATTCAAACTTGTCATATTGCGCTCTTTGACAAAATTTTGAATTTCCAACTTTTTGGATGCAATTTGATCATCCAGCTTCTTCTGGTTGGCCTCATAGACGCGAAGAATGGTTGCAAATCGGTTGTCTTCATTCTGCCGAACTTGATTCACATAAGTATTTGCCACGGCGTTCAACACCACGGGTACATCTTCCGGATTGTGCGTCCGCCAAGACAAAACGAAAATTTGCGTTCCTCGCCTATGAGATCCACGCAAATCTTCTTCAAGTTCTGTCGTGGCTTCATCAATATTGAATATATTATTTTCCTCTCGAAATTTGGATTGCTGACTCCATACTGTTTTTTGAACATCTTCCATGGCCAACGCTCTTTGAATATTGTCACGGCTCAGCATGCGTCCCACTTCCGTTTGAGCCATGCGAATAACGGACTCCTCTGATCCCATGTCCTCGGCATTCAAAGCCTGAGCATCCTTGAGTTGATTTCGAATTTGCAAATAAACGGAACCGCTCCACACTTGATAGGTGTACAGAAATACATAATTCAGAATCACGCCAAGAACGGCGCCTATGACAAAAGTGCTAATAATTCCAAATGCGTTTTGTCGCAGCAGTCGAATCGGGTCAATGGAAACAGGCGCGGGCTTGGGACGGGGCGCGGCGTTCGGTTTAGCAATTGGGGCGGGCGTGGGCAGCGCTGATCGACTCATACGAATTTTCCTTTATAACAATTTCGATTCTAAATTTTTAATTTCGACAAGTTGCTCCGCGCTTGGTGATTTGGTCTTGGCTTTTTCTAAATATGCTTTCGCATCCGCTGACCTCTTCAATTGAATAAATGCTTCGGCAATATGGATCATAGAACTTGGGTTCTGGGTCAGGACAATCGCTTGTTGCAATGGGGACAATGCTTCTGCAGGTTTTGAGTCCTTCAAAAGAGCAAAGCCCAAAGTGTCTAGAAAGTCGCCTGAGTTTGGATCTAATTGCACTGCTTTACGGGCTAATTCAACCGCGCGCGCCGAATTAACACCTGACTTAGCAAATAAATAAGCCGTGTTATTCATGGCGCCCGCATTATCTGGAATTAAAACCAGCGCTTTTTCAAAGTACTCCGTTGCCTTGGCAGAATTACCCTCTTTATAATACACATTTCCAATTTGTAAATACTGCAGAGCCTCGGACTGAGCGGCCTCGGGACCACCCTCCGCCTTTGCAAGAGCTGCTGCTCTTTCCATCAATTGAATTGCCGTTTGTAATCCAGCGCTTCCCAATTCTGCATAGAGAGCCGAAAGACCGCTGCAATTCCAATAGTTCAACTCTGTATTTCCAATAATAGATTTAAGAAAAATTTCGGATTCTTGCGGCTTCTTCACAAAACATTGGCCAAGCCCGGCGTACCACATTCCCCATTCGTCAAGCTCCAAATTTCCAGAAGCAATACCATCACTGATTGTTTTGTATCCCGTGCGCAATGCGGCAAGTCCAGATTCTCTTTGTCCAGTGTTCGCCAAACACACTGCCAATAAAATTTGCGCCTTCGGCGACTGCGCAACTAATTTGGAGTTGGCACGCAATAATTTCAAAGCGCCCTCCCAATCTTTCTTTTCCCCGTTCAGCCGCTGATTCACACAACTTATAAATTGCTGAATTTCTGGTTGAATTATAAAGGCGGCGTCAAATGCCGCAGTCGCACTGGTGAAGTTCTTATTTTGCAAATGCAAATTTGCAATCATGGTTTGCCAAGAAGGGTCACGGGGATTCATGCGCGAACCAATTTGTGCCAAGTCAATAGCCCGCTGGAAAGAACCCGTTCTAAAGAGCAATTGAATTAAATCACGTCGCGCTTCTATATTTTGAGGGGCAATAGAGAGAAATTTTTCAACCATGACAATGGCTTCATTTTCCTTTCCCTGCTCAACTAAAACTCTTTGCTTATTTTGAATGCCTGGCCAATAGCCCATTGAAATATCCGTAGCACGATCCGCAGTTCGCTCCGCTTCTTGAATAAATTTAGGATCATGCGTTCGTTGATACATTCTTCGTTCAAAGTCTGAAAGAGAAACCCAACCTTTGGGGGAATTTGGAAGCATTTCAGTCGCACGTTTCAATGCCATTTGCTCCTGGTCCAATTCCTTGTCTGCTATTGCTTTATCTCCATTCATTGCCGCTAACTCTCCGCGCCCCCGATGGTTTGACGCTTTTAAGAGTTGAATTGTGGCTTGTGTTTCTATGGATGGATTTAAGCTTTCGGCTTTCGATAAATATTGCTCGGCTGCATCAAAATCGCGCACACGAGTACAAATTTCCGACAAACGCATCCAAGTGTTCGCGTCATAAATAACATTGGCTTTGGCCACTTTCTCAAGAGCTTCACGAGCATTCTGCCACTGCCCCTTGCTAAACCAATAATCAGCAATCCGAACATCGGCGGACATTATTTTGGGGTCTTGCTGTTTACGAGCCTCGTCAAACGCAACGCGTGCCTCTTCGGGCTTTGCACTTTCGTCGAGATACACCCCAAGACCAACCCAAAGCTCAAGGCTGCTGACATTCTTGGGAATACTGGCAATGTCGCGGCGAAAGGCGGCTTCGCCTTCTTTCTCACTTACATATTTTTTCAAAGCGCGGGCGTTCATGAGAGAGAGCGAGGTGTCTCCAGGAGCTGCTTCTTGCAAAAATTTGATGATTTCAAAGCCTAAATCTGAATTCGCCTTGGAGGCGACAGCAAGCATTTGTTGCATTTTGGGCGTGTTTGCTTCGCGCAAATCTTGTTCGGTAAATTTCTGCGCGCCTTTGCTATCAAGCATTAAATTTGGATCACTTGGTGTTTCCAGCAAAATGCGCGCAAGTTCTAAAGAATTTTTTTGCAGGGCGGGCCGCTCTTGATACAAACGCTTGCGAAATGCAAATACGCCAGATCGATCACCAATTTGGGCTTCCAAATCAAGCCAGGCTAACAACAGTTCGGTGTCATCTGGGTTTATTCGCGACACCTGTTGCAAAACTTGCAATGCTTTCGCCCGATCGCCACTGCGTTGAAGAAGCTCGGCGTACACGCGCGCGGTAATGGTGTCGTTTGGTCGTCGGTCGTAACTTTCGCGAATCAATTCAATGGCCGCATCAACATTTCCAGTTCGCTCAAATAACAACCCAAGTTGACGTAGCATGATCGGATTTTGATCGCCTCGTTTGCGCGCGTCTTGCAAGACTGCCAGGGCCTCTTCGAGCTTATCCTGACTCACTAATAATTTTGATTGAATAGTTGCCGCAAGTCCAAGATCACCAGCCGCGTTAATAGCGGCAACGTATTGATCGAATGCTTTGAAATCTTGTCTATCTGCTGCATCGGTCGCTGCCATTTCTAACACTGTCAGATTTTTTGGATCTTGAGCAAGCGCTTCTTCAAGGGCTAAACCAAGAAGTTTTTCGCAGCGTTCAGCCTGTTCTTTCATGACCGCGTTGACTTGATCAGGCTTCATTGTCAATGTGGTTTCCCGTATTTTTGACATAGCCCCGAATAGCGCTTGGTACATTTGTAGGGCTTGCATCTTTGGATCTGGATACATGGACCGCACCGAGGCCGTAATCCGTTCAATTGGATCTTCGCTACTCAGAATGGCTTTCATCTGCAAGAAGTACATATTTTTAGGATCCAGCGCCAAACCTTTGTCTATGTAAGACTGGGCGGCAGGAATATCACTTTTAACAATATTAATTTGACAAAGCGCCTCATACAGTCGCACTTCCTTTGGATTCGCTGCCAAAATCTTGGCAAGCAATGCTATTGCGCCGTCAAAATCCCTCTTTAACATAAGCCGTTCAGCTTTTCCAATTTCAGTGTAAACGGCATTGTTTACTCTGCTCGCAAGTTGCTCGGGATCCGACTTGGTCCCGTCGCCAAGCGTGGCCAAAAGTTGCTTTGCCTCTTGATCCTCGGGATTCAATTCGCTCAACTTGAGCAAAGCCTTGCGGGCATCTTCATAGCGCCCCATGCCACCACTTAAACGCGCGCAGAGGTTGAGCAACGGCGGAAAATCTGGATAGCGTTCCAAACCACTATTCACAAGTGCGAGTGCGGTACCGAGTTGATTTCTAAGAATGTTTGCGAGACTCGCGTAAAAAAACATTTCTTGAGTGGGATTTGGGATCTGTTTCATTAAGGCTTCAAACCGCGTGGCGGCATCGCTTACGTTTCCTTCCACAAGCGCGGTGCGCGCTTCAATGTCCTCCACCATAAGTGAACGTCCTTGTGATTTGAAAAACAAAACCACCCGATCGCGCATCTTGCGCACTTCTTCTAGTTTTGCCTGCTTGTCAGCGTCACTTGCCTTGCGCCACTCCTCAAAACTCAGCGTGTACAACAAATCGGCGGCAGCCTCGCGGGCGTCTTGCTGCGCAAGCGATTCAATGGATGTTGAAAGATTGGGTTGATCAAATACGACGACAGCAGTATCGCGTCCAATTCCCGAACTCAAACCACGGGCAATATTCAAATAAATGCGCTGCGTGACCGCATCATTTGGGAATGCCTTTAAGCGATTGCTCAACAACTCCATTCCCTGCTCGTTGGATTTGAATGATCTTCCTTGAAATATTGCCCCGGCCGCCGCCAAAGTCATTTTTCTATCCTGGGTTAATAACTGCCCCTGTTCCATAATCGATTTGAACGCGGCCTCCAAATCAGCGTTATTCACAGGAGATTCGTTGCGAGACTTGATTCCTTCAAGTCGATACACAGTCATAATTGAGGCAGCAGCGCTTTTCGGGTTCAACTTTTTGCATTCCACAACGGCGTTATCAAACTGCCGATATGTTTCTTGAGCCAGGCTCTTTTGATTGCCTCGCTCCAACGCGTCCGCTTTCATAAGCAAAAAGTCCAAATAAGCCATCCAAACTCTTTCGTTGTTAGGCAAAAGCTGAACAATGATAGGAAATTCCTTGTCCAATATCTCGCGCTCATCAGGAGTCAGCGAAACATAGCGCTCATAGATGGACTGTAATTTCCAAAATTTGGCAAGATTGTTTTCTGGACTACCCGACGGGAATGCCTTTTCCATCTGTTCAGCAACGACCGCAAATTCACGCCAAGCAGCGTTGTTAGGAAACAATTCGTTGCGGTCGCGCATGAATTCCATGGCATCAATCCAGACTTGTGGATTATTAGCCGCCGCTCGCGTCTTGGATAATTTCAGTGATGTTAACTTTGTGTAATTTTCATTGGCGGCGCTCGCTGATTTGGGGACAATTTTTAATAGGGCATCTTCTAATGCGTTGATATAAATCAAGTTGGTTGGCTTTTTAGAAACAGCACGACCAAAATAATTCGCGGCTTTTTCAAATTCGCCCGATGCCATGTATTGCTGCGCGGTTCGAAAGTTTCGCTCCGGAGCAAGGACGATTTGGTAGTAGTAAAAGACGCCCACTACAAGCAGTGTTGCTGTTGCGACGCCGAAAAAAAGTAGGAAAAATTTGAAATTAAATTTACGCTTTGCCATTGTTATAAACTCGAGACTGTTGTGGTTGACGAATGTGATTCAAGCTCAGGCCAATCTGGAAGACTGCGCATAAGTTGAGGGAGTAAAGATTGTAAAAGATCCGAAGCAAGTTGGTCGAACATCGTAATCGCAATTTCAGGTTGCTCACGAACAACGTATGTGAATTGAACCTTGCAGTAATACGCGTACCGGTCTGTAAGTTTGAAGGAAAGATTTCGAACAGCCAGTGCGGAGGATGTGAGCGATCCGTTGGCGATAAAGAAATATCCTCCAATCCATGTCTGACCAGGGTTTTTTGGATTCTGAAAAATACTCGCTGTCATTTTTATGTCTCCCAGTGGAAGATTCACAATGACATCTTTGCGGGTCGCCAACTCCTTCACGGTGGCTTGCGCGTAACGAACGCCGGTGCCAGGCTGAATTGGTCCACTGACCGTATTCAATCGAGACTGGTCCAAATTGTAGGAATGTTGATTTGGCTCACCCAACATGACCAATCCACCCGCACCCCAACAGCGCTCTGGAATATGCGGCACCGTATCAATCATGCCGGTGTAATAGGCAATATGCACTTGAAAAAGACCCTTCGCGGCGTCTTTTTTATAGACATAGGTGCGATTCAAATAATTTTTGGTTCCAAGCTCCTCAAGCATCGCGTCTTCAAGTTGCGAGTCCTTTCCTGCTTGCTGCCAATCACCCAGTATGCTGGGCAATTCATCAATCGGGGTGCGCAACGGCACTGATTCTTTTTGTAAAAAAACATTGAGTTGGGTCATGGCTAAACGAAATCCAAGTCCACTCACAGCAAGGCAAACGCACGCCGTAATGAAGGCTTTTTTTCCATTGCTCTCAACTCGCATGGGTTGTCACCTGTGTTTCATTTTCTTCAATCAGAAATTTCGAAAGAACCCACAAGACGCCTAGATATGAGAAAAATGCTGGCAATAACCAGACAAGCCCAATCATGTGATGAAATTCTCCCGACATAAAATCTTGGTCGAACATTCCTAAAATACCAAGTGAAGCCACGCGCAGCACATTCACAAATATGGAGATTGGAATGCCAAGGGCAACCAACGCTATTTGCTGCCATAATTTTGGTAGCGATACGTGGGCCATTGCAACACCGAGCGCTAAAAATGCAACCAACATTCGCATGCCACTACAGGCCTCGGCCACATTCAGTTGCATGGGATCGCCGTCCTTTAAAATAGTCAACACATTTCCAGCGTGATCTGTTTGAATACCTATGAGATTTAAAAGTACATAGGCGCCCTTGGCGGAAATATCCTGCATGCGGTAAGTGACAAGATTGAGAAAGCGCTCGCTCACGGTCTGCGCAAATACCAACATGTAGAAAAGTGGAAACCAGACATATTTCATTCCTTGCCAACCCAACAACAAAACACCCAACCCAATGAGTGTGATTCCCAAACCGGTCGCTCGGATATTGTGATGGGCTAATCCGGCGGGACCCACATTGCAAACCATGTACCAAGCAATTCCAAATACCACGATGAGTACGCCAATCCACGCTGGACGAAATGGATGTGCCAAAATCAAATCACGCTTCATCCACACGAAGTAACCGCTCACAAATGGAATAATCAGAGTGTGTCCCCAATCGGATGGCTCATGTGACGCCCATGCAACTTGACGTCGAAACCATTCCCAAAAAACCGAAACCAATAGCACCACAAGCACTCCTCCGGCAATTATTGCGGTTCTGGTTGATATCTCAACGACAGATGTTGGCGGGAAATCACGAGTTGCTGGAGGTGTCATGGACATGGGATGAATTGATTTGAAGAAACGAAATAGGCTCCATGTCGGTTTGCGGAAGATGCTAAAAGCGTAAAAGATTGTCTAAAAAATCATCTGAAACTTGCTTATGAGTAAATGCTCCTTGAGTGAACCGTAGCGCCCTCGTTCCCTAACCAGGCCTTAGTTTGTGTTGAAATTCTGCGGCGGCGCGCCGAACACATCGTTACCAAAGTTACGATCAAGTTGAAAGCCGACAGAATTTGGAAATGACAAATCTCGACGTAAGCGTGACAATGGAAGGGCCCAAAAGTTGGTGCCCACAATAATATGATCGTCTGGTTTCAAGAAGACGTCTGGTTCACCACGGTTACGGATTGCCAACAGGCTAATGCGAACGCATGCCTCTTTATCGCTGCCAAGACGGCGAATTAAATCGCAGCGTTCGGGAATAGCGAGTTCACTGACACCGCCGGCGGCAGCCACCAAGCGACTCAATGTCAAGCGTCCAGAGGTTGGCATATTGTAAACACCCGGTCGGCTAATTTCTCCGTCTATGTACACAACCCCCACTTCTCCTGAGTCGCAATAAATAGCATCACCTGGAAGAATGACGATATTTAATTTGGAATCACCTTGAACTAATGAGTTGTACTTAATTTCAATGACCACGGTGTTTTCTTTTTTAACTTGTAAATTGTTCTTTTTCTTAATTTGGGCGTTTTCAACTGCCCTTAAACCGGCGTTACCGCCTTGCGCCGCAAGATCGACGCCAGCGTTCTCCGCGGGCGGAATTGTGTCTGGGCTAGTTTCTTCAGGGGCAGCGGTTTTCGTTGCAGATTTACGTACAAATGCTTGCGATACTGGGTCGTAAACAAATTGATCACCCGTAATTTCTTCTGAAACGGCTGAGGAGGGTGTGGAATTACCAGCAGTAACCTCGGCTGAATTTGCTTGGTCAAGTTGATCAATATCAACAGGTGGCGCCTGCCGATTAGAAGCACGCAGCATCCCCAATTGGGTTTTTTTGTTTGGAGCCGAGGTTGGATCTGCAATGGGCGGTTCGGCTGGTTGCGCAGGAGCAGGTTCTGCAGGGGTTGGTTCAGCAGCAGCTGGCTGCGCAGGAGCAGGTTCTGCAGGGGTTGGTTCAGCAGCAGCTGGCTGCGCAGGAGCAGGTTCTGCAGGGGTTGGTTCAGAAGGGGTTGGTTCAGCAGCAGCTGGCTGCGCAGGAGCAGGTTCTG
>SXGQ01043177.1_pt1 | contig 46928 bp, 31 predicted proteins | sample 3178371 | NCBI WGS metagenome assembly SXGQ01 (sample SAMN11356859, study PRJNA531348) | freshwater metagenome | isolation source: freshwater sample F1-20 | place: China: Fuxian Lake, Yuxi | collected 2017-12-25 | reverse complement strand
TCAGTGGTATCCAGAGGCCGCGCGCTTGACGGCGCTCAAGGGCGCTGACATTATTTTTTATCCAACTGCGATTGGTTGGTGGCACAAAGAAACACCGCGTGATGCAAAGCAGCAGAAAGAGGCTTGGCTACTCATGCATCGCGCGCATGCCATTGCCAACGGCGTTTTTGTGGCAGCCGCAAATCGAGTTGGTGTAGAGGACGAATTAAAATTCTGGGGCGGCAGCATTCTGATTGATCCAGGCGGCGAAATTATTTGCCAAGGCAGCGAGGACAAAGAGGAAGTGTTGATGGGCGAATGTGATTTTACGCGCATCGAGGAACTTCGTCGCGGCTGGCCCTTTCTTCGTGACCGACGCGTTGACGCGTACGGCGGTTTAACGGAGCGGTTTCTGGATGGTGGCCAGTGATGAAAGTGTCGCCAAGTATTTCAGTGGATGTGCAGCAGACCGCCGCTAGCCACGGATTTGTCATGCCCGCCGAGTGGGCGCCGCTTGATGCGGTTTGGTTGGTCCGTCCGCACAATCAGGAGACTTGGCCTGGGTGTTTGCAAGCAGCGCAAGCCGAATGGGACGCATGGCGCGCGGCCATGGAAACGGTGGTTCGTGTTCGCACCACCGATGAACTTCACATTGCCACCAATGATTCTTGGATCCGCGATTTTGGTCCAGTCTTTGTTCAAACCAAATCGGGTCAAGTGGCCGCGCATTCATTTACTTTTAATGGCTGGGGCGGCAAGTACGAGGTCAGGTCCCTGGATGATGCGGTGCCCGACGCGTTACAAAAAGAATTAGGGCATGCAATGTGGCGCCATCAATTTGTTTTGGAGGGCGGTAGCATTGATAGCAACGGTGCGGGAACATTGTTGACAACGCGCCAGTGTTTGCACAATAAAAATCGCAATCCCGAATCTGGTTCGGGTGGCATTGAGCAAGTTCTGCGCGATTCGCTAGGAGTAAAAAATATTATTTGGTTGCCAGGCGGTATTGAAGGCGATGACACCGATGGCCATGTGGACGATGTCACACGCTTTGTGCGCCGTGACGCTATTGCCGCGGTGCGCGCGCCGACGAATCACCCCGATCACGCCATGCTGGAGGCGAATTGGAATGCATTGCAAGCGGCGCGCGATGAGAATCGCCAGAAGTTTGAACTGCTTGAGTTGCCCACCCCCAAGCCGTTGTACTATGAATTTCCAGCGGACCGATTTGGTCCGGGTGGACTGCGAATGTTGCCCGCGAGTCACGCCAATTTTCTATTTGCCAACGGGGTCATTTTTGTGCCAACCTTTGGCGGAACCAGCGACGATGTTGCCTGCCGGTTGCTGGAAAATGCCACAGGGTTGCGCGCGCAACCCATCATGGCCAAAGCACTGGTGGTGGGTCTTGGCAGTTTGCATTGTTTAAGTTGTCAACAACCGCAAGCCTTCGCATGAGCCAGTTTGTCGCGCCAATTGCTGGGTCGCCGCCAATCACGGACACCAAGGCCGATGCTGAAATTTTTTTGGTGGAGTGCGCAAGGGGATTGCACCGCTATGGCGCGCCCGCGCATGTTTTAGAGGCCGAGTTGGTTCGCACGGGGTCACGCCTTGGTTTGGCCGTACAAATTTTCAGCCTTCCCACTTATCTCGCCATTTCTATTGGCCCACTTGATCGTCAGCGCACATTTCATTTGCGGGTTGACCCCGGCTCCATTGCATTGCGCAGTCGCGATGACATGCATGCCATACAACGCCAAGTTCTCGATGGGGATTTAACGTGTGCCCAAGGCACGCGTGCGTTTCGTGAATTGCATTTGCGCCCCGATGATTTTGGATTGATCTGGCGAATGCTTGCGTATGGATTGTCCGCTTGCGCTGCGGCCCGTTTTTTTAACGGAGGCATTCGTGAAATTATCGCAAGCGCAATACTTGGCATATTGATTGGAACCATGGTTGTTTCTTTCAATGTGCGAAGAGACCGCGCCGCGATCACCGAGTTCATTGCAGGAATTATTGCCACGCTTGGCGCGTGGATCATTTCTTGGCTATTTCCACCCATAGGCACAAACATCATTGTGCTGGCCAGCATTGTGTCGCTGCTTCCGGGCTACACGCTCACCACATCGCTGACCGAAGTGGCAACGCGCAATCTTGCCAGCGGCGGCAGTCGATTTGTGGGCGCGGCCATGACATTACTGGCGCTGGGATTTGGCGTGGCCATTGGCGATAAAATTGTCGAGCATTTGCCATCCATTCAATCCAGTATCAGCCAACCATTGTTGCCATGGACCATTCTTCCAGCCGCCTTCTCAATTGCATTTGCCATGTTGATCTTGCTTCAAGCAAAAATCCGCGACAGTTTTATTATTTTATGCGCGGTGTTGTTGGGGTTGTACGGCGCGCGGTTTGGCGCGGTATTGGTTGGCCCGCAATTAGGCGTGTGTATTGGCGCGTTTTTAGTGAGTTTGACTGGAAATATTTTCAGCCATGTCACCAAGCGTTCCCCCAACATGGTCATTGCTCCAGGATTAATTCCATTGGTTCCCGGCTCCCTTGGAATACGCGGCGCCTCCGCGTTGTTTCACAATGACACAGAAACCGGGGCAAGCTGGGCCATTGCGGCGTTGGTCGTTGCCGGCTCATTGGTGGCAGGACTTCTGGCGGCGAATGTGTTTGTACCGCCGCGGCGAACGGCATAAAGCAAGCGCGAACATATGGCTTATCCCACATGCCAGGCGCAAGAGATGCGCGCGACAAAGTTTACGCTGTGGTCACCAAGTTCAGCACTTTGTCGAGCCGGCGCCTGGAATGTGCCAGGCGTTCGCGTGCAATCTGACCGCTTTCGATTGCCCGTGACAAAGCCTCAATAGCCTGGTGTTGAACATCCAGATTTTTACACACTAATAGCGTGTCGCAACCAGCCGTCACCGCGCGCACCGCGGCGTCGCCAATTTCAAAGCGGTCGGCAACGGCTTTCATTTCTAAATCATCAGTCAAAATCAAACCATCAAATCCAAGGGCGTTGCGCAATAGTCCTGTGATCACTTTTGTGCTCAGTGTTCCAGGGACTTCCGAATCGATGGCTTCAAATACAACATGCGCCGACATGATCGCGGCAATGTTGGCTTGTATCGCGGCGCGAAATGGAACAAACTCAAGTTGCTCAAGGCGCGCGAGTGCATGCGGTAACTTTGGCAAATCAAAATGGCTGTCCATGTCGGTGTCGCCGTGCCCGGGAAAATGTTTTCCGCACGCCGCCACTCCACACGACTGCATGGCGCGTACGCAGGCCACGCCAAGTTGCGCCACAACATTCGCATCATGGCTGAATGAGCGATCGCCAATTACGGGGTTCTTTGGGTTGCTGTCCACATCAAGTACTGGCGCCAAATTCATGTTCACGCCGCAAGCGCGCAGCGCCAAGGCTGTGTCGCGTGTCCAGCGCGCAACCGCTTGTTCGCCGTCAGTCGCCAACGCGCGAGCGGAGGGTTGATTTGGAAATGGGTCGCCACAAAATCGAAGCACTCGACCACCCTCTTGGTCAACGCTTATCAACACATTCGCGCCAGCCGCCTTACGAATGGCGGCCGTGAGTTGCGTGAGTTGCGCAGGGCTTTGGTAATTGCGAGCGAATAAAATGACATGGCGAACGCCATCCGCCAATAATTGCGCTTCATCGGTGAGTAGGGTGGTGCCAGCGATTCCAATACACACCAGTTCGCACGCCGCTTGGCGAGATGGAATTGCTTTTCTGTTCGTTGCAACATGGGTCGTATGCTTGTTCATAAATTGGTCCAGGGGCAAAATGCAATTTGCATGGTAAGGCACCACATGAATTGCAAGATCCATGTTCGTATGGGTCATGCCTGGCGCATACTCGCTTCTTTTTTATATTTGTGAAGGGGCGTGCGGCGCCTTGCAGTTTCATGGTGGCGTAGACACACGCCAAGACGGATTACAGGTTTAGCAGTAGCAAGCTCAAATCGGAGCTATCTGTCGTCGCATCTCCATCTAAATCTGTAATACCAGCCAAACCATATTGAATGAGCAAAATACTGAGATCCGATGAATCAACCACTAAGTCATTGTTGAAATCGCCTTGCGGACCGCACCAGCCAAGCGCGCTTTCAGCAAGCAGACGAACGCCATCCACACCAGCCTCTACCACACTGTCGCCACCGGCATCTCTTGCGGTGAAACGTAATCGAAGTGCGTTGGTTGGATTCACATAGTCGCCTACCGCGATCATGCGGCTCATCCAGCCCGCGGATGTTCCTGTGGGACCGACAGTTTCAACCAGGACCCAGCTCAGACCCGCGTCGTTGGACAATTCAATGGTCATCGTATCTTCATTTGGATTTGCTCCAGCATTGTTGGTGAACCACAGCGAATAGGCCAAATGCGCATTGATGGCGGTGGTCGCGTCCATGGTTGGACTTGTTAACACCACGCTTCCATTGCTGACATTCGTGCCCTCGATATTGCCCGTCACAAAGCACTGCCCGCTGCCATCGGCGTCAACCAGTGGATCACCAATAAAACCACCGCCATTGGGAGTTGTTCGGGTCCACAAGCCAGAAGTGGCGCCAGCGGAAGTTGTGGTCCATGATTGATTGGTCTGAAAGTTGTCGCTCCAAATGATGAGATTGGTTGTCGACGCATCGGCTGCCAGCCACTGTTGTGGAAATGCCGATGGCCAAGTGGACATGCCGCCGGTTGAACCCATGCGCGCAGAAAACCCATACAGAACGCGTGCGCCGCAATTAAAGGCGGGCGTTATGAATTTATATGTTGTTCCAGAAACAAGCACGCCGTCAATGATTGATGATGTCGCGGCGCCCTCGTACTTCCAAATCATTTTAGGGGCCGCGGGGGCACTTGCTCCAGTAGGCGAAGTCAACAACACACGTATTTCATCGCCGCCAGCCGTGTTGAACGTTGTGGGAAATATATTGGGAGTAAAAGTTGCCGTCATGGATTTGCAAACGCCTTTGGGATTCGCCAGCGCGGTTTGCAACAAAGATTGGTTGTAACTTGTTCCTTGATTGGCTCCGCCACTGGTGGTGCAGCCTGCGTTGGTGTGAATGCCCACCGCCAAGCCCGAAGCTTCAACAATCACTGGTGAACCAGAGTTGCCACCCGTAGTGTCTACCGCATATTTTAGAACATTTCCAGAGTTAAAGGTAAAAGAACCAACATGTGTTTGGTTTGTTTGGTTTGCGGAGCCGGTGTCAACACCAAAGCCGGTAATTCGAATGAAATTTCCACTGATCGCTGGCGGAGCGGCGACCGTGAAGGCGGCTTGCTGTTTTTGAAATGGAGTCAGTCCCGTGTTTGAATTTGGAAACACGCCAAAGTAGCACCAATCATTGCCAATGGCAGTGTTAGCGTATTGAATGCTTGTGGTGTCAATCGAATATTGATCCTGTGGTGGTGGATTCACAATATTTCCGCCTGCCCCCGAGGGCGGCACATTGAATTGCGCCACTAAAAAACCAGAACCCGAAGCGCAATGTCCTGCGCTCAGAAACATGTGATTGGCATCATTGATCATCCATCCGGTGCAACCCACCGAGGTGATTCTGCAAACGCGTGGATCAATCGATGCGATTCGATCGTCTATCATACCGCATTGTGATTTGAGAATGACGGAGTCCGCACCCACTTGGGTGGTCTTGATGGTGAGCGTGTTCAAACTGGTATTTTGCCCAGAAATCAATTCCACGATCACCGCATTGCCATTAAAATAGGCGCTGGTGTTATTCCACTGCGCCAAGCTTTCTGCTGTTAGGACTTGCTCCGCGCCGTCTTCCAAACTGGTGATGCGAATAAAGCTATCGGTTTGAGAATTATCGCTTGCCACAGCGAGTTTGGTGTCGGCGCCAAATTCAAGACGAAGCCAACTTCCTTGGGGAGCTTGCACGATTGAGTACCATGCAAGTTTCTCCTGGTCAGGAACGCTTCGGTGTAGTCCGGAACTTGCTCCCACCTTCGCTTGCGACCATATAAAAGGCATATCAAAGATGGGTTCTTGAGTGTCCGCGCTAGCCAATGGACAAAGCCAAGTTGGAATTGACAGAAGGCAGGCGAAAAATGGTTTGATATTTAGATACATAATTTGTATTTCATATCTACTAATTGAAACAAAAAATCTCAACCTCTCTGCTAACATAGCTCTGTAATTTTATGAGCCAAATAAAATTAGGATATATTTAGGAATTAAACACAATATCGTCTCATAACTCCTTTTATTTTCAACCTTTTTTGTTAGCCTTTTGCTTGAAAGGCTTCATATTCCAATGACCAAAAAACCTCGCGTCGGACATTCGTTTTTGCCAAATGCGTTCGCTTTTTTACTGTTCATGTCCACCACGGGGTTGGCGCAAAATTCGCCAATAATGGATTCCCCAAAAGCCGCCGCGCCCGCCAAAATATCGTTGGCGGTTGGCGCGGTCAAAGTCACCGCGGGCACAACCCGTGCGATGACTGAGCGTGGGCAGATGATTGAACTTGAACGAATTACGCAGGCCATGGACTCGCAAATTATTTCCGCGTTCCAAGACACGCGAAAGTTCGATGTGATTGCGCGAAGCGACTTGGGCGACTTAATCAAGGAGCAAGATTTGGGCGCCAGCGGAAACACCGACGCCAACGACGCCAATGTGGCCAAGGCTGGAAAAGTTGCGGGCGCGCAATACATCATTGTGACTTCCATTACGGACTTTCAAGACAATGTGCAAACCGCAAAGTTTGAGGGGATCGGCAAGGAGGCCACCAAGCGTATTGTCACTTTGCTATGTGTGTGCAAAATGTACAACTCTACTACGGGCAAGTTGCTGGAATCCACAAGTTTGCGTGTGGATAATTCTGATTTTGTACGCAATGCGGAATATGTCACCAGCGAGAAGGGCGCTAGTTTGACGGAGAAAGCGATTGTTGATTTGGCTGGCATCATGTCCGCGAAAATTGCCAATCGAATGATTGATGTGTTGTTGCCTGCCAAAATTCTGGCCATCACCGACGGTCTTGCCACCATCAATCGAGGCGATGGAACCGGCGTAAAAGACGGACAAATTTGGCAAATTTCTGCGCAAGGCAAGGAGCTTGTGGACCCAGATACTGGTGAAGTGTTGGGCAAGGAAGAGGTTGCAGTGGGGTGGATTAAAATTACCGATGTGCAACCCAAGTTGGCAAAGGGTGAATTATGCGGACCAAACACAGGCGTTGATATTGGTTGTGTTGTTCGGCCTTCCACGCGCTCAACATGTCCCGCGACAATCGCGCCTGTGGAATCGGTGCCAAAGGTTTCGCCTGGCGCCGTGTCGGGTCGCGCTGAAATCAGCGAGGCAGTATTTGCGGGGCGCACAAATTTTTATTCAACACAAATGGACGCAGTGACCGCGCCTGCAACGCCAACCGCCGCGCAAGCGCCATTAGCCACCAACGCAAATACTGCCAAGCCTGTTGCGGGGGCGCCATTTACCGCGGCCATCTTTATAAAAAATCGTTGTAACGATATCGCGGGCGACAAGGTTTCTATTTTGGAAGACATGATGGTGGCGCGGTTGGAAGGCGCGTGCTTTAAGATTATTTCGCGTGAGGATGTCATCAACAGCCTTTCTAAATTCGCCACTGGCGGACCAAATCAAGGAACGCAAGCCTCGCTGACTGGGGAGGCGAAAACCATTCGCGACACAATTGAGGTGTTGCAAGGTGGCGCCGAACGCTATGAGGACCTGGATAAAATTCTCTCCAATCAATCCTCGGCAACCGCGCTTGCTGGCAACATGGGTTGCCAATATGTGTTGATTGGCTCGCTGACTTCGTTTGATAACAGTGTGAAAAACTTTCAAGACGAACGCCTTGGTGTGAAGACAGAAAATATCACCTACACCCTGACTGGAACATACAAAGTGCTGGATACCGCCACTGGAAAAATGTTCGTTTCAGGTGAAACTTCTGGCGTTGAAACCTATCGCAACACCGAAAATTTAAACACGCAACTCACGCTCACCGGGCCCTTGTTCAAACAGGTCGCCGCGGGAATGTGCCAACAACTGCTTGCCAAGTGCGAGCAAGACAAGGTGGCTACGCCCACCGATAGCGCCGCCAGTGGATTAAGCATTGTCTGCACCATGCAGGATCTGACGGTTCCTGAACTCACCAAGAATGAAGCGGGCAATTATGTGTTCACCGGAAATAATTTAAACATGCAGCCCACGCAACTTTCAGCGATTGTTGAATTGGATGGCGTCGTGATTGGTTCCGCCCCAAGTCCAAGCATGGCGCCACTGCCCGCCACCGCGGGCATGCACAAACTTTCAGTTAGTCGCGCTGGGTTTAAGACATGGCAAAAGACAATTAATGTTCGCGCGGGTTTTCCCACCCAGTTGATCATTCCATTGCAATTGGACGCCCCCAGCTATGAGCGCTGGCTGACCAACACCGCGTTTTTGCAGAATGTGAAGGAGAAGCAGCAACTCACCGATGCGCAGGTTGAGCAAATGAACGCCTTCGCGCAATATTTACGCAACTCCAAAATGTCCGTGGATTACAAGGTGAACACCACACAGGCGCCAGTCACGATTTATCCCGGCATTCTTGGTGGACAAATCATTCCGTGATGATTGAATGACTAGGTTTAGTTCAAGCTTTATGAGAATGAAAAGAAAACCCGTGGGGGTTCTAAACATAGCGACGCGCTTGGTCACGATGTTGGTAAGCGCCATGACCGTTGCTGGTTGTGGCTACGACTCCAAAATGAAATCCACCATGATGGAGTTTGACCAGGGGAAATTTTCCGCAGCCGCCTTGCAGGTGGCTCCATTGATGGCGGAATATTCACTGCAAGATTCCGATGGAAATGGCAAGGCCGATGCGCCAATCAACGGGGTTGTGTTTTATTTGGATGGCGGAACAATTCAGCAAGCCGCCGCGCAATATTCCGCCAGCGTGGCCACCTATGAATCAGTGTGGAATGAAATTTCCCCATATCTCGATGAGAAAGCGGAGACCAAAGTCACCGAGGAGGTTGCGGCCGCGTTGACAAATCAAACCATCCGTACATATCGCGGAACAGGCGTGGACCGCATCATGTTGAACACCTATCAATCGCTGAATTATTTTGCGCTTGGGCAACCCGAGAAGGCCGCCGTGGAATTGCGCCGCGCGCAGAATTGGCAAGCGGATTTTGTCGAGAAAAATAAGGCGAACATAGAGAAAGAAACCAAGGCCTTTCAAGACTCGGGCAAAAAGAATGGCTACGACGCCAGCAAATCATTGGATGACCCGGGATTTCAAGCGGTTCTCAACGCCAACTATGGAACGCTGCGCGAAATGCGTGGTTACAGTAATTATGAAATACCGTACTCAACATATTTACGCGCGGTGAATCGATTTGCAACTGGACAATATGAGCAAGCGCGAACCACATTCAAACGTGTGGCCGAAATGCTGCCTGCGCCGGCGAATGCAGACGCGTTCAAAGATGTCGACATGGCGGGCAACGCCGCTCATGGAGGAGCCCCTCCGCAAAGTGTGTTTGTATTTGTGGAGGCTGGTCGCGCGCCATCATTGAAAGAATTGCGTTTGGATATTCCACTATTCATCGCCCAAGTTCCCTATGTTGGCGCGGCCTTTCCGTTGCTTGAAATGCACAATGAACCCTCGGTGACCAGTTTCACCGTGACCACGGACGAGGCGGTGGCAAACGCCGCGTTGCTTACCGATATGGATGCCGTGGTGGCGCAAGATTTCAATCAGCGCTTACCGGCAATCATCATGGCAACCTTGGTTTCCAGCGCAAGCAAAGCCGCCGCCACATATGGGTTGCAGCAGGGCATGGGTAATTGGGGTTCGATTATTGGCGCCGTATATCAAGTGGCGGCAAATTCCGCGGATCTGCGCTGCTGGATGACGCTACCGAAGCGGGTTTTGTGGTGTCGCGTGACTCGACCCGCTTCTGGTGTTCTTTCAATCACCATGTCCGATGGAAAAACGATTGGACCAGTGCAAATTCCAGCGGCAGCGGTCACGGTGATTCGCGTTCGCAGCGTGAACGCGGGCAGTGATCCCGCGGTGATGACCTTCCCCATAGCAAACTCTGGATGAACTATTATTCAAAGTGAATCGTTTAGCACTTCAGGAGAAATCAACATGCCACGACTTTTACAATTCAACCTGCTCATATTTGGGCTTGCTGCGTGCAACACCATGAACACAGTTGTGCCACTTTCAAATGCTGCTCCTGGAACGCCAGGATTTAAGCAAATAGTCACCAACAGTTGGCTGAATTCCAAATCCAATGTCACTGATGTCAAAGAAGATGTGGTGAATGGAGATCAAAAGCGCGTGCAACTTTCGCTGTACAGCGATCAAGCAACACCCCAAAGTATTTCGTATCGCTTTGAATGGTTTGACGCCAATGGAATGCGCACTACAGGCGCTGCGCAAGCGTGGCAAACGCAGCGCATCATGCCTCGGGAAACCATAATCATTACTGGCATTGGCCCGACACCAAACACCACTCAGTGGCAGTTGCAATTGCTAGACACCAATCTGCCTTGGACACAATAATTGAATCCCATTTGAAGGAGTATTTCTATGTTCACTATTTGCAATACCGTCGTCTTAACAGCACTCGCCACGATTCCATTGTGCGCCGCATGCACGCCCGCGCGCCGTATTGATTCGCGCGGCAATGAGGTGATCACCTCCATCAACAAAGTGGACATTCAAGATTTTAATTTAGCGGCCGACAAACTCGTGCAAAGCATGACCATCTCAGGCGTGTTCGCCAAGTCCCCAAACCAGCCGGCAATTTTGGGCATAAGCCGCATCACCAACGACACATCGGATCAATTTGACACGGATGAGTTGATCAAGAAAATTCGCATTGCGCTGCTGCAAACAGGCAAGGTGCAAATCAGCACTACGGAAGGTTTGGGCGGCAAAGCCGAGGATCCCATGGCCAAAGGCACCAGAGATATGCGCGAGTTTCAAAGTGGAAAGAGCAATGAAATGCCTCGCATGACGGATTTTACATTGACCGCCAAGATTCTTGAAAACAGCGTGAGTGCGGGCGATACCAAGCAAACTTCGTTCATCTTTCAGATGAGTTTGACTGACACCAACACCGGCAACGCCGTGTGGGAAGGTGAAGAAACCGTGACCAAGCAAGGACAGAAGAACGCGATTGGCTTCTGAGTGATGCGAAGTGGCGAGTGGTGGAGATGAATTCAGTGATGTCTTTTTTATAATTCAGCACATCCAAAATGCCCAACGAATCTGACACAACTCCGCCAGACAATAACGGCATTCCGGCGGATTTGGACGCCACCATTCTGCCAGGCGCAAGCGGCGCATCCAATTCCAACTTGCCTTCAAAATCTCCAGCAGACATAGACGCCACAGTTCTTCCTGATGCTCGCGGTCACGATAGCGACGCCACAATTATTTCAGGCGCACATGGCGCATCAAGTGGCGCTGGCCAAAAAGCCGAGCCCGATCAATCATTCGCCCCGCGCTTGGAACGCATTGGTGATTGCAAAATTGAAAAGCGATTGGGTGTTGGTGGATTTGGTGAAGTGTGGCTGGCAACTCAAGAAAGTGATCTGTTGAAGCGGCGCGTGGCCATTAAGTTGCTCAAGGCGGGAATGGACTCAACTTCGGTTTTGGAGCGCTTTGAACTGGAGCGCAAAGTTCTGAGCACGCTGAATCATCCCAGTATTTCTCGGTTGTATGGCGGTGGCGTGACAAAGGACGGTCGCTCTTACTTCATCATGGAGTTTGTAGAAGGCTTGACCTTGGGCTTGTGGTGCAAGCGCCAGAAATTGACCGTGAACGAGCGCCTTACCATTTTTCGTCAAGTGTGTTCCGCAGTCGCACACGCGCACGCTGTCGGCATTGTTCACCGCGATTTGAAGCCAGACAATATCATGGTGACGGTTGAAGGCGTTCCGAAATTGTTGGACTTTGGCATCGCTAAAATTGTCAATCGGGATGTAAAGGAAGAGTACCGCGCGCAGGACATGCCAGGCGAAGTGGGGCCGTTGACACCCATGTACGCAAGTCCCGAGCAGTGGCGCGGAGAACCGCTGACCGCTAGCACGGATATTTATTCGCTTGGCGTGATTTTGTACGAGACTTTGACGGAGCAACTGCCGTATGAATTTGCAAATCTTTCGCTGGATGAGATTCGCCACCTAGTGTGTGAAACATCCCCCTTGCTGCCAAGTGAAGCTTCATTTCGCTCCGCGACTTTGATTGCGCAAACGCAAACTGGAAATGTTGCCACTAGCAACTCCACTATTACGGAAGGATCCAAGTCCCGCTTGCGCAGGAAACTGCGCGGCGATCTTGACAACATTGTGCTTATGGCCATGCGCGCGGAGCAGGGTCGTCGCTACGCCACGGTTGACGCATTGATTGCGGATTTGGACGCCTACACAGCAAGCATGCCTATTTCGGCGCGGCCTTTGAGCGCTGGATACCGCGCGCAAAAGTGGATGGGACGCAATAGAAAGAAAGTTTTTCTTACCGCCGCGGCCACCGCCGCGCTTGTCTTTGGAATTGGGTGGTTTGTGTATGCGCAAATTGCCAAAGCGGATGCCGCACTGAAGGCGCAAATTGCACAGAAGGAACTCGAAGCAGAAATAAAGAAAAAAGAAGAGGAGACAAGGATAAAAGAGGAGAAGATAACGAAACTCATCGCAAAAGATATGGTGATTTTTGAGAGGTTTAAAAGTTTGCCTGTTGACTTTGCGCAAAATCCCGAAACATCGTTGCCCATTATTGAGGATTATGAAAACAGCCTTCGCGTGAACATGAAATTGAATCCGAACGATTTGCCTAAGCAATTGGAGATCAAGCGAAATTTAATGAGAGCGGTAACTCGTAAATCGAAATTATTTTTGCAAAATAAAAACCTTCGAGAGGGACTCGACTCCACGGCGGAGCAGCTTAAATTAGCGAAGGAAATTTTCGAAAATACTAAGGATCCAAAAGACCGTCGTGAGCTTGGTGTGGCTCTGCAATATCGAGGCGATATTTATTTTACCGTAAAGAATTTTCTAGAAGCGAAAGAGTTTTATATGGAAAACATGGTGTTGCGCGAGGATATTTGTAAAGCGAACCCAGGTGACATTGATGCCACACGTGATATGAGCAAGGCTATGGTGCGATTGCGCGATTTGGCAAAGGAGCAGGGGCAACTTGATGTCGCCCTAGAATATTCTACGAAAATTTTGGCTATGCGTACGAAGTTGAAGAACGAATCCAAAGGCGCGGATGAAAAAAAAATCGACACTATGGAATACGAATGGTTGGTGGCGGGGCAGTGGCATGCTGAAGATTTGCGCAATTTGGATCGCTTGGACGAAGCGGAAAAAGAAATTGTTCAAACCTTGCCTTTGGTCAAACAAAGAGCCGTAAAAGTCGAGTCTGAGATAAATCAAACGCTTATTAATTTATGGGAGGGATTGTTGTGCGAGATCAGCCTTGATAAACAGGAATTCAAAAAGGCGTTGTCTGCCGCCAATCGAATGGTGAAAGCCACTGAAGCAAGTCTCCAATTATCCAACGCGGGCAGTCGAGAGCTTGAAATGTTTGTGGATGCCTCGGCACTGAAGGCGCTTGTGCAAGCGGACATGGGAGATGCGGAAAATTCACTTGACACAATTCAGTCAACCATGGCCAGCGCCAATCGCATGCGTGACAAGAACAAGCAGTTGAAAGGCGATGCAATTAATGACGAGCGGTTATTGATGATGTATGCCTATGAAATACGTGCATTACGTTTACTGGGAAAAATTGATGAAGCGAAAGAAGTTGGGGCAAAGGCGTTGGCCTTAGGGGCGCAGCGACACGATGATGCGGGGGCAGGTTGGTTTGCGCCAAAATCAAATGCGTTTTCGCAATCGGCATTTCTAGAGAAGGACTCAGACGAGGCGATTCGCTTGGCAAAGGCTGGTGTAAGCGAGGCTATGCATGCGAACGACCCAATGATTTTACTTGAGTCCTACGAGGTACTGGTGGATGTGCTGCGAAAGTTTGCATCCAACGAAGAAGTCGCTGTGGAAATTGCCAAAGCCACGGACATAGCGAGCCGAATGAAGCGTCCCAAAGCGGCTGCTATTTTAAAGCGAATTCAGGGAAACCAGTCGCCCGACAAGCCTGCTCTACCTGCGCCAACACCGCCTCCAACGCCAGGGAAAACGCCACTCCCAACGCCAGGGAAAACACCACCCCCAACGCCAGGGAAAACGCCGCCCAACAGCTAAAAATGATCAAAGTAGGCTTCTAGTCATTTCTGTGGCGCGCAATCCCTAGAGCGATTTCAAGCATTTCGGCATGATCAGAATTCAATCAGTTTCCAAGCGCCGTAAAACCACCCCCAAATTTCTCTCCCTAGACCTTCAATGCGTTCTAGAATTTCTAAAATTTAATTTTGCTCCTCAAATGGTTTATGTCATACTTGACCCTCACCTATATGTAATTCTTTATGGCAAAAACCACTCGAACTTTAAATGCCTATCTCGACGCTTGGGAATCCAAGCGCATGAGTGGTGGCCGCGTCTTGACGGACGCGGAGCACGCCGTCGTGCTTGAGGTTGGCGAGTTGGTTGCGCGGCTGCGTTTGCCCTCCAATATTCCGTCCGAGTTAATGGAAATTTTGCGTCGCTTTCAAAATGATGCTGCTGGTGCCATACAACTATTGGCGGAGCGATTTGAAACAAGCGCTATTGAACTTGATTTGTACCGACGCAATTGGCGCGACGTACATGACGCGGCCTTTGAAAGACTGCTGCAACAGCGCGTGACGGCAATGAAGTCGCGCGGCGCGGACGAGGAAAAAATTCATCAATTTAAATTGGAAATTTGCTCGTGGCGGGATCAACTTTCGCGCACGCGTAAAGAGCGGGAGCAAGCTCGAACTGACCGCGCCCAGCAAGTTGCAGCGGAGCAAGAGCGACTCCACGAAATGGAACAAGCGCGTTTGCAGGCGCAAGCTCGCGCCGAAGCCGAGGCGCGATTTGTGCAAGAGCAAAAAGTGGCTCAACAGCAAGCGGCTCTGCAAGCCAATCTTGCCGCGCGCGCGCAGCGACTTGATTCCATGAAATCAACACACGCCGCTTCGTTATCACGATTGCAAAGCGAGATACAAATGGCGGAGGCTGAGCGCCAAGGCTCGCAAAAGACGCTACGTGAAATTGAGGCTCGCATTGATCAAGCTGAGCAAATGCACCAGCAGGTTTCGCAGGCGCGCGACACTGCGGAGCATGTTCGGGCGCAAGCTGTTCAGTCCAAGGAAAATGCGCTTCACTTCAAAAGTGCCGCAGAAACAGCTTCATTTGAAGCGCAGCGCTTGATAGCAGAGGCCCAACAATTTCGCACATCTGCTGCCGCATCCAAGGCGCACGCGGAGGAAATTCGCGCTGCTGCGCAAACCGACCGCGCCGCCGCGCAGGAAGCGGAAATCCGCTGGGTGCGCGATCAAAAGTTGGCGCAAGAAGCTATTGCGCGTTCCGAAGCCACGCGCTCCATTGTGTTGGAGGCGCAAGAGCGCGCAGAGCGAGCGCAGACTGTGGCGCGCGAGTCTGAAAGCCGCGCCACCCGTTTTGAAGAAGCCGTTCGCGTGGCAACCGAGCAAGCTCTGCAAGAGCGCGCGTTGGTGCAAACAATGCTTGATCGCGTGGAGCGTGAGCGAACTTCAGTGGAGGATGCCCGTCACCGCGCCGACGAGGAGCGCCTTGCGGCCGACGCCGCGCAGCGGCGCGCCAATGAGCAGCGAATTATTGCGGAAGAAGCTGCACGTCGAGCGGATATTGAACGGCTTGCCGCCGAGCAGGCATTTGCCCGTGCCGATGCCGCCGCCGCGCGCGAGCGCGAGCTTGTTGAAAATGTTGAGAAGCAGCGCGAGCTTGCGGTGGAAGCCATGCGCCGCGCCGATGAATTGCTTGTCACCGCCAAGATCGCCGGCGACGAGGCGAGCATGGCGCGCGCAGAACTTGGCCAGGCTATCACCATGCTCGAGCGCGATCGCTCCGCGGAAATAGAGGCACGCGCCGCGGCTGATCGTGAGCGCGCCGTGGCCATTGAAGCCGAGCGTAGCGCCCGACGTGAACGCGAAGCTGTGGAAGTTGCAAACGCCCGTTTATACAAGGAAATTGAGGCTATTCGTGAAGCTGATGCGCATGCTGAAACCTCGTTTGCTCAAGCGCGCGAAGCCACTGCGTTGAGCGAGGATAAGCAGCGTCAAGCCAATGAGGCACAGGCGAGCGTGGAAAAGCTGATCGCAGAGTCGGAGTTGGCGCAGGCTGAAGCTTTGAGGCTGGAGCAAGAAGTGGAGCGAGTGGAACGCGATCTTGATCGTCGCCGCGCCATGGCGCAAGAGCAAGCTCATCGTTTGCGCGATCGCAGCGATGCTTGTGAGCGGTTGCGTCAAGCGGTTGACGCGGCAGAAAAAACTTTGAAAATGGAATTGGAAGCCATGTCACTTGACGAGCAAGCAGTGCGCGAAGGAACTGCGGCCACGGAAACGCTTGAGCGACTTGGAAAGACACTAGCGGAGGCTCAATCTGCCGCCGCGCAAATTCAACAACAACGGCGCGCAGTTCAAGTGGAGCACGAATTGTTGGCCGATCAGGAAGCTATCGCTTTGCGTCGTCAATCCGAATTGGATGAGGAGTTGACCAAGCGTGTGGACAGCGCGCGCAGGCGCGAGCAAGAAGCGCGTCAGCGCGCCAATCAATTGCGCGAACAGTTGCAAGACATGACCTCCGGTTCAGTCGATTCGGCGCGTGATGTGGCTTCATTTGAATAATGCGCCATGATGTTCTGCAAAGTGCCGGTGCCATACTTCAATGCGTCGCAGTTGTAAGGCACTGCAAGGCACAATTCCCTTCAATTTCCGCTAATCTGACTTCATGGACATTCGATTTCGCCACACTCTTCTTGGCCAATTTATTTTGCTTGGAATTGTGCCATTTATCGTTCTGGCAATCTTGGGCGCGGTGGTAAGTGGAAACCGAATTTCCACCTTGCTACGCCGTCTTGGAGAAAAAGAAGTGCTTGTGGAGGCTCAAAGTATCGCAATCAATATTAACGATCAAAATCAGGCGGCGATTGATGTGGCCCAAATCATGGCCGCTGCCGCCGAGCATTCGTTCTTTGGTAAGCGCGAGGAAAGCCTGGCTTTCACGCGTGAAGTGCTTGAGCGATCACCGGAATTTTATGGCGTGCATTATTCCTATGAACCGAACGCCGATGGAAAAGATGCTGCGTATCACAGTGCCAGTCTTGTAGGCACCACGAAGGCGAACGGTGCCAACGCATCTTTACCCGCCGCCGCGCTCGACCCAAACGGTCGGTTTATTCCCTATTGGTTTCGCGACACCGAGCCAGGGAGCAAGATCGCGCTGAAACCCTTGGCTGAATTTGAAAATAGTTGGTACCAGAGTCCTCTGCAAAATTGGCGCGACCGAAAAAGCCGCGACGCGACGCTGACCGAGCCCTACACCTATGAGGGCACCATGATGACCGAGTGCACCGTGCCCATGGTGATCAATGGACAATTTGTGGGCACAGCTGGCGTGGACCGCGCCCTCACAGGCATTCAAACGGCGCTGCAAGCATTTGCCAATCTCTCCAAAAACAATATTTTTTTAATTTCCCGCGATGGAAAATTTATTGGCGCGGTGTCCCCTCAGAATAATGATGGCAATTCACTCACGGACTTTTCAAATTTAAAAACCAAGGAAGTTGGGGCAACTGAATGGGGCCCAATTTTTAAGCCCTTGCTGGCTCAAGAATCCATTGTCGCATGGATGAATGACCCCATGACGAACACCGAAACCGCGTTCGCGGCGCAAAAGATTCCAACTGGCGGTTGGACCATTCTTGTGCAAGTTCCGCCAGGAACAATTCAGTCGGTCATCGCTCAGTTTACTTGGGCAACTTTCTTGATCGTAGGCGGTGGAGTTATTGTTGTGGCGCTGCTTCTGGCGCGTCTCGCCAAGCGACTGGCCGGAAAAATTAAAAATGCCGCAGCCGCCGCCGCGTTTGTGGCTCAAGGCGATCTCAGTCGCCGCTACGCCGATGCAAATAACCGCGATGAATCAGGTCAACTTTTGGAATCCATGGATGTCATGAGCCAGCGTCTAAGCAATTTGGTGGGAAAAGTTCGCGAAGCTGCAATCACAATTACAGGCACCGCCAATGAAATGACTGCCGCCAGCCGTCAACATGATGAGGTCGCGCAATCTTTCGGCGCGAGTTCAAGTGAAATTGCCGCGGCCATACGCCAGATTTCCACAACAGGCGCTGAATTGTTCCAAACCATGGAGGCGGTATCCGTGGGAGCCAAGGAGTCTTCGCGCTTGGCCAGCGAGGGAAGAACTGATTTGCAAGACATGGGTGTCACCATGGACGCGCTTGCCAAAGCCACCGGCGATATTTCAGGGCGCTTGTCCGCAATCAATGAGAAAGCCTCCAACATCAACGCGATTGTGATTGCTATTACCAAAGTCGCGGATCAAACGAACTTGCTTTCCGTGAATGCCGCGATTGAGGCGGAAAAAGCCGGCGAAAGCGGCAAGGGCTTCTTGGTAGTGGCGCGTGAAATTCGTCGTCTTGCCGATCAAACTGCTTCCGCAACGCTGGACATTGAGCGCATGGTGGAGCAAATGCAAACCGCTGTTTCAGGCGGTGTAATGGAAATGGATCGTTTCGCCGATCAAGTGCGCCGTGGTGTGGGACAAGTCAACACCATTGGGCAGCGACTTGCGGGAGTGATTCAAGGTGTGGGGGACATTGGAGGACAATTTGGCGATGTGACCTCCGGCATGCAAAGCCAAGTGCAAGGCGCGGAGAAGATTCGCCAAAGCATGGATGGATTATCAAGCAATGCCAACCGCGCGCGTGACGCCACCCAAGAATTTTCCCAGGCCGCGCAGTCGTTAATTCTTTCTATTGGCGCTTTGCGTGAAGCTGTGGCTTTGTTTCGCCTCACCGAGCCCAACAAACGCGCATAAGTCAGGTTTGAAACAGCGTATAGCCCTTGGATTGCAATTCCATGACGCGCAACCAGCCGTCGTTGTCTACTTTGACCGCGGGTAATAGATCGGCGTTGCCCACGCCCAATTCTTTCATGCGATTACCGCATACTTCGGTGTCGGCGCCGGATTTCTGAAGATCATCAACCAAACTTTTCCACGGATTTCCAGTGGTGGTTCCCATGACGCGGTTGAACGCGGTGTCGTTCAAAGTCAAAACAAGCGCCGGACCATCAAAAACAAAGATCAAACTCACTTGCTTGGTTCCAGAGGATTTCGCCTGCGCGATTGCGTCGCGCCAATCGGCAAGGCCATAGAAAACAACATCGGCGCTTGGACGCCGATTGGCATAGACCACGGTTTGCCACTTGTCCATCATTGAATTGATGTCGGCCTTGATGGTTGGCGCGGGTGTGAGGCGATTTGCGGGCGCGCCTGCAAATGGCGGGTTTGCGCTTGTACAGCCAAAGGCGGCAAGTGAGCCCAGCACCAATATAAAAATTGTTTGAAGCATGCTTGAAGCATAATCATTTATGGAGTTTGTCGCATGGTGGCATGGAATCCAAAAATAAGGCAGAATACATGTACAATTCGCTATGGAATCAATTTCACCACTCCAGCCGGTAGCCACAATTCTGATTTGGTTGATCGCCATCTACGCCACCGGGCTTGGTGTCAAATTGTTTGTGAAGACCAAGGGAGATTCTCGAGGATTGGGCTTGGGGTTGCTCATCGCGGTGGCTTCTTGGGTCGTCATCGCCATTGATGGGGAATATCAAGTTCGTGTGACCATCCATAACCCGGATGCAACCACCCTCATCATTCCACTTGCGCGAACATTCATGGAGTTCGGATTGCTCATGGCGCTCGTGAGTTTCGCGCTGGTGGTTTTGAGCAATATTTTTATCACGCTGCAGGGGAGCGATTTAATCCGTTTGCAGAAAGCACTTCTGCGATCTGGTCTGTGGACTATTGGACTTGCCGTGATTTATCAATTGCACTTTGCGGGGCAATATTCAATTCAGACGCTGGTGATTGGAGTGAGCGGCGCGTTGGTATTTGTGCTTGGTTTAGGGTTGCAACGAACCCTCACCAATCTTTTCTCCGGGTTTGATTTACAGGCCGACCATGTATTTCAAAAAGGTGACATGGTGCAGATTGGAGTTGGCGGACTTGAAGGAACTGTGTGGGACACCAGTTTGCGCTCCACGCGCATTCACACAATTGATGGACAAATGTTGGTCGTAGCCAACGGCGAATTGCTGGCCAAGGAAATCTTGAATTTGGATCAACCCACGCGCGCGTTACGGGTGCGTCGCAATATTGGTATTTCCTACACCACACCACCCATGCGCGCCAAAGATGTCATGTTGCAGGTATTGCACCAAGAATCCGCGGTGTTGAAATCCCCGGTTCCCAAGGTGTTGTTAACGAGTTACGGTGATTCATGCATTCATTATGAATTGCGATTTTGGGTAGCTGATCGACGCGAGTTGGAAGAAAATGTCGATAGCGTGTTGAGTCGGGTTTGGTATGCGCTGCGTGAAAGCGACATTGAAATTCCCTTCCCATTGCGCACTATTCGTATGGTGGACATGAAGGCCGATGCGCAGCAGGTCGCGGCATGCGAGGAAACGGTTTCACGCATGGAGCAGATCGTCGCTCAATGCCCGCTTTTTGACGAGTCACACATGAGTAGTGCCGAGCGGCGTGAGTTGGCGCGCGACGCGCAACAAATTGAGTTAAATCCCGGCGAGTTGGCCGTTCGCCAAGGCGAAGAGAGCGACTCCATGTATCTGTTGGTTTCTGGCTCCGTGCGGGTCGTGCTCAAGGACAAAGAGCCAATTGAAATTAAGTCGCCCCACTGGTTTGGTGAAATGGCTTTGTTGCTGAATCAACCGCGTTCAGCGGATGTTGTCGCTGGCGAACATGGCGTGACATTGTTGAGATTTGCGAAAGTCAGCGTGTTGCCAGTGTTAAATCGCAGACCAGAGTTTGCCAAGCAATTGCGTATGATTTCAGAGGAGAGGCGTGTTGCTTCAGGATTACAGAATAAATCGAGCACTCCCTCAACATTCGCGCAGCGCGTTGGGCGATTGGTGAAGCGCATAAGCACCACGCTTATTCCCTGGTAAGTCTCGGCACTTCAAGTTAATTTGCAAACGGGTCAACAAATTCAAACTGTATTGATCGTTGCCCATCATCACTTGGAAGCAGCATTAAAATATCTGGGCGCTTGCCCAAAAGATCGCTTGGAATTTCGAAGCTCCATAAGGTGGCCGTAGAGGAATTGGGATCCTGTTGATCCACAATAGCCACGCCTTGTCCCTTGATGCGTTTGCCGTTGAAATCAAGAACCAGTTCCGCCACACTATTTGTGGTGGACGCACGAATGACTTCCAAGGACAAAACCGTTTTAAGTTGAAATGCATATTCAACAACTTTCAACCCTCGCTTGGCCAGCGCCGCGGTCAATAATTCTTTGGATTGGAACAATTTGACGGCCCCATCAATGGTGTTGCCCTTGTCTACGCCAACGCGCAATTTCGTATCGGGCGGTATGGAGTTAGTTGGGGCAATCTTCACAACGCACAAGCCATCCAATTGCCTTGACTTGCTTGTGTAGAAGGGCTTGCCTTCGGAATTCACCAGGAACAAATTTGGGGGCAGGCCTTTCTTTTCACTGGCGTATGCAAATTGCAAATCGAATCGCTGTTGCTCGCCAATATCAATAATTTTAAATCCCTTGGCCTCCAGTAAACTGCTGCGCGCAATTTGATTCATTTGCCGGGCTTGGGGTGGAATTCGAATCACATTCTTGCCAAGTTTAAGCTCCAGAGTGCCAGTTATTTTTTTTATTTTTGTAAGCGCGTCCGCGGGATCTATTGAAAGTCCAATCGCAAACGCAGGAGAATCTCCTATCGGCGCGGGATTATCCATGGCGTCCCGCCATGCGGCGTGATTGACATCGCCAAGAATTGGGGAAATTTGAATTGGATTTCCAGTTGAATCTGTGGCGGCAAGTGCGGTTAAACGAAATGTTTTTGAAATGGCACCGCGCTCTCCGCCCCAACATAGTTGAGTGGATATATTCACGGCTTCTTGATTGTTGCCAGGATCAGGTTTCAATGCGGGCGTGTAGGCAAGAAAAATATTCACTCCGTTTGGCGCGCTCGACGCGAAACGATTTGGGATAATCCGTGTTGTTGTGGCGGGTGCAAGAGCAAGGGTGGTGAACGCAACTCCTAGCCACACGCATTGGGTCAGAGCGAATCTCATGAGGAATGATTCTACCTTTGATTGAGCGAGTAAATTGAACCCCAATCGATTTGTGAATATCCAAAGTAAGGAGAGCGTATATCTTAAAGGACGCAATGTTGACCGCAGCGCAATCCAAGTTGCACCCTCTGACAACCATGCGTTACTTGGTAGCGGATATATTTAGCAAATGCGTTGAGCCCAGGGAAATAGATATTCAAAATGGACGCATTGTTGCGATGCGGCCAGCGGTGGGGGAGGTTGACGCTGGAATTTTAATTCCTGGCTTGATAGACGCGCATGTGCATATTGAAAGCAGCATGTTGCCACCAAGCGAATTTGCGCGCGTGGCGGTGCGCCATGGAACGGTGGGTACTGTCAGCGATCCGCATGAAATTGCCAATGTGCTGGGCGTAGCAGGAGTTGATTTTATGTTGGCTGACGCGAAGCGAAGGACATTCCAATTTTGTTTTGGCTGTCCTTCGTGCGTTCCGGCCACGGCATTTGAAAGTTCGGGCGCAACGATTCATGCGGAGGAAGTCGCAGTCATTTTACGGCGCGCCGACATTCACTACTTAAGTGAGATGATGAATTGGTCGGGCGTTTTGCATGGAGATGCGCAAGTGTTAGCCAAGATTGCGGCGGCAAAGGCTCTTGGCAAGCCAGTGGATGGACACGCCCCGCAATTGATGGGCGCGGACGCTGCGAAATATTTCGCCGCGGGCATTTCAACGGATCATGAATGCGTCACTTTGGAAGAGGCGCGAGGCAAGGCGCGTTTGGGTGTAAAGATTTTAATTCGCGAAGGTTCTGCGGCGCGGGGCTTTGAGGCGTTGTGGCCAATCCTGCTTGAATACCCCCATTTATGCATGTTTTGCACGGATGACATCCACCCCGACATGTTGTTGAATGGACATATCAATGTGCTTCTAGCGCGCGCCGTGGAGCGGGGAGTGAATGTGTTTGACGCGCTGCGCTGTGCCACGATGAATCCAATAGAGCATTACAACATTGGCAGCGGCTTATTGCGGGTGGGAGATCGAGCCGACATGGTGTTAGTTCATAATTTGCAAGAGTTTCGCGTTATGAAAACTTGGATCGCTGGCGAGTTGGTTGCCAGCGATGGACAAGCGACATTCGAGCGCCTTGCTGTGGAAACACCCAACCGATTTCGTACCGCCACATTTACTGCCAATGACTTTTGCGTTGCAACCACCGCACATGAACAGGTGCAGGTACGCGTGATTGTGCCCCATGACGGTGATTTGGTGACCAGCGAGGCTCTTGAATCGTTGACGGTGCGTAACGGCATGATTGAGTTGAGCACAAGCGACCCGCGCGACATTGCGTTTCTGGCGGTCATCAATCGCTATGTCAATGCACCGCCATCAATGGCGTTTATTCGTGGGCTTGGGCTTGGGGACAAGGCGATTGCGGCAAGCGTGGCGCATGACAGCCACAATGTTGTTGTGGCTGCGGGCACGCGCCAGGCGCTAGCCAAAGCGGTAAACGCCGTATTTCAAGCGCGCGGAGGATTGGTTCTTATTCATGGCGAGCGCACATGGATGTTGCCGCTGCCCATTGCGGGATTGATGAGTGATCAGCCAGCCGAGGACGTTGGGGCGAATTATGAAACCATGACCCGTGAAGTTGGGGTCGCCTTTCATGCGCCATTTATGACTCTCAGTTTCTTGGCGTTACTTCCAATCCCAGCGTTAAAACTGAGCGATTTAGGATTGTTTGATGCGCGAGAATTTTGCTTTACCAATTTACAATTTGATACCGAGAAATAAAAAGTTGTCACAAAGTGGGCGAGCTCGCACATAGTGATCATCGCTGCTACTACAAGCGAGTGTGGTAACCACCCCAGTTCTGCTTGCATGGAGTGCATTGTTCACAACCTTATAGCAAGATCTTTATGTATCTCAAAAATAAACAAAGCCGTCGAGTAAACCCAAAACGGCATTGAATCAAAGCGGGCGAAGGGGCTCGAACCCTCGACATTCACGTTGGCAACGTGACGCTCTACCACTGAGCTACGCCCGCAGCGAGGAAGAAGTATAGCGAAAATTTAGATGTAATTGAGGTGAAAATGTTGTTGGAATACATTACTAAAGTATTGCTTTGGCTAGGTGACCTCGCTATAGTTTCGCACTTCTGGGGTTACACAAAGGACCCTAGATATGGTAAAAAAAACTCCTACTGTAAATAAAAAACTGAATTTAATGATTTCGGAATTACATGATCTGCGAATAGTCCGCAGAGATTTTGTGAGATTGTTGCGTACTCTGAACGAGCTGGGAGTCTCCGCAAACAGCGCGCTTCGCAAATCAAAAAAGGTAAGGGTCATTCGTTTCAACAAGGCTGAGCAGCGATATCGCAGCACCAATCTAGAATTATTGGAGCAATATAAATTGTTAGCCAAGAAACTTCCCGATCAGTGGGCTACCCGCGAGGAAATTTGTCTGGCGGCTGGTCTTGATCCAAAATCCGTCGATGTGCCATTTATGTGGCTTCTTGAAGGCGGTAAGGATGCAAAGAAGAAGTTCATGAAGCCACTTATGCAAAGCAATGGTCGACGGGGTTTAGGCGGCGCTTATAAGAAAATTTAAATTTGTGGTGAATCCAAAAAGGCGCTCCATACTTTGTGTGGAGCGCCTTGTATGTAGAACCTGCCTAGTCAACTCTAAACACCGACATCCTTCAATTGGGCGACATGGACAGAGCCTGCCAAGGATCAATAATCAGTCACAGGAATTCCCATGCCGCTGCGATTCGGAGGTGCTGGGCGAGGCGGCATCTTGAATGGACGATCCTTGAGCGCTTGCTGCATCAATTCGACGGCCTTCTCAAGTTGCGGATCACGGCCGCCGCGGGCAAGTCCGCCTTTCATGAGGGCGGGATCATCAAGCACTTCAATGTCTGGATCAACACCGTGGCCTTCAACGCCCCATGTTCCATCAAGTTTGTAAAAGGCAAACGAGGGAGTGCTAATGGACCCGCCATCAATAAAGGCTGGATTACCACTGATTCCAACTAATCCACCCCAGGTGCGCGTGCCAACAAGGGGACCAAGTTTTTCCTGTTTAAAGAGCCATGGGAACATGTCGCCACCAGAGCCGGCGAGACCGTTGATCAGCATGGCCTTGGGACCTTGGTGGGAATCTGGCGGCCAAATTTGTTCGCCCGCCTCGCGACTCGCCCACGCGTTCGTGGCGGGGCGGTTCATCATTTCAATAAAGCGATTTGGAATTTGTCCGCCACCATTCCAGCGGTCGTCAATGATGAGTGCGGCCTTGTTGCGATTCCCTTGGAATTGACGCACCAAATCATTTTGCCCATCGACACCTGTGTTGGGAACATAGATGTATCCAACTTGTCCGCCACTTGTTGAATCCACCCACGCGCGGTTGCGCTCAATCCACTCTCGGTAGCGCAACGACGACTCGCCGCCTTGGGTGCGCACGGTGACAATGCGTTCGGTTGCGTCGCGCTCTGGTTTGTCCGACACGGTGAGGGTGATTGTTTTTTCCGCCAAGCCGTCAAAGGCCGCCCACGGATCAAGCGTGGTGTCGACGGGTCGACCATTGACTTCAAAAAGATATTCACCTGGCTTCACCCCCGCGGTGATGAGCGGGTTACGCGCGTCGGTATCCCACGGCGCGCCTTGAACCATGTGAGCGAAGCGGTAGATTTTTTTATGATCAGTGGTTTCAAACAACTCCCAGTCAACACCAAGCATGCCTATAGAGGAATTCATGGGCGGTCTTTCAATGTCGCCGGGCCCAAGTAAATACGCGTGGCCAACATTTAACTCACTAATCATTTCCGCAATGATCCAATTCACATCTTCTCGAGAATTGGCGTTTTCCAGCAGCGTAAGCGCATGTTCTCGTTGCGCCTTCCAATCAACTTGGTGCATGTCTTTGTCATAAAACCAGTCGCGCATGATGCGGTTGGCGTCAATGACAATTTGTCGCCACTCGGCACGGGGATCCAAATCCATTGGCATCGGTTCGGTGATAACGGTTTTTGATTTTGCGTCCGCAGCGCTGTCCACAATCACCGCGCCACCGTTGCGGGCAACAAGCAATTTTTTACGATCGGCGGATATATCAAAGCCATCACCCTCAGTGACGGTTTTTTCTTTTTTTTCTTTATCGCTCAAATCAAGAATTTTAATTCCATCTTTTGAGCGCGCAAACAGAAGCAAGTTCTTGTCGTTGAAGGCAAGTGAGCCGTAGCTTCCAGCTTTTAGTGGAAGCGCCATGACGCGATTTTCAAATCCATCTAAGTCAATTTTCATTGGCACGGTAGGATCATCTTTTTTGGCGGTTTCTTTTTTATCGTCCACCTTCTTTTCATCCGCCGTAGCTTGGTCAATTTCGACGGGTTCGATTTTGGCGGGGGGATCATGCGGCTCACGTTCTGGCGGCGGTCCTGGCGGGTCTTGTGAGTCATTTGGAGATGGACCATCGTCCTCGTCCTGGTCCTTGTCTTGATTTTCTTTTTCCCGCTCTTGTGTATTGGTCTTTCTTTTATCCTTGTCGCCAGCTGATTTGTCGGCGTCTTTTTTATCCGCGTCCTTCTTCTCGCTTTGCTTTTCCTCCTCGTCACTCTCCGGAGCCCAAGGCATTTTTACATCCTTGCGCAAAGGCGCCAAGAACAGTTGTTGCGCGTCGTTGTAAATCCAGGTGGAATCCAACGCGCTGTAGGTGGGTGAGAAGGATCGTTCGCTTGCAAACACAAGGAATTCGCCCTTGGAATCAAAGGTTGGCGTTGCATCTGAGAACATGCCCGCGGTGACGGGCGTGGCGATTTGCGTGGCGACTTCGTAGATGAAAATTTGCTGTGTGTCACGATCAAGCGTGCGGCGGGTGTAGGTGATCCAAGCGCCATCATGGCTGAAGGATGGATTGGGAGTGCTGGCGCGTGGATCGCGGTCCACTAATACGCGTGAGGTATCCGCAAGCGTCACCAACCACAATGAACCGGTCTTATCACCGTACGCTAACTTTTTTGAATCAGGGCTCCAAGTGATCGACTCTTTGAATGGACCACCGTCGGTTGTGAGCGCGCGCTTTTCGCCTTTGCCATTCGCAGGCAAGACATACAACTCGTATTCGCCGGTGGAGTCGTCAAAGAATGCGATACTTTCACCGTCAGGACTCCATGCAGGAGAGCGCTCCGCTACACCGTTGCTGTGCGCTAGCAATCTTGGAGAGCCATTTTCGGTTGGCAGCGTCCAAATATCTCCACGCGCGGCAACCACAACGCGCTTTCCAGTTGGACCAATATTCCATGATTGAATTTCTTTGGAGGCGTCAATTGTTCTATGCGCAATCTTTGGTCGATTGCCAGGAATCGCAACCGAGATTGCGCGCGCTTTGGCGCTGCTTAAATCCAACAACATCAACTGATCGCCCTTTTGAAAAACCATTTCGCCCGGACCGTCGCCATGGGGACCGATCGCGGGCCAGCGAACATCTTGATCCGCGAAAAAAGTAACTTGCTCTTTTTGAAGGGAAATTATGTTGTATTTCCACACATTCATGCGATGGTCTGCGCCCTCGTCGCTCAGAAAATACAACCACTCGCCGTGCCACATTGGAAATGAATCCACGCCCTCCCATGTTGTCACGCGCCGACTGGTGGCGTTGTTCAAGTTGTAGAGCCAAATGTCTGTAGCCATGCCGCCGCGGTAGCGTTTCCATGTGCGCGTGTCGACGGAGTGCGGTGTGTAGGCAAGCCACTGGCCATCAGCCGAAATGGAACCATTCGCGCCATATGGAACCGGTAGAGGTTCGGGCATTCCACCAACCGCGGGAACGCGGAACAAGCGCGTCATGCGCGCCAATCCGCTGAGATCATTGGACGAAAAAATAAGCGAGCCATCGCTTGTCCACTCGCACAAATTTTCCGCACCTGGCTGATGTGTTACGCGATAGGGTTGGCCTCCACCAACCGGCAGCGTGTAGATGTCGCGGTTGCCTTCATAGCCGCCCACAAAGGCAATGGTCTTTCCATCCCAAGAAAATTTAGGCATGCTTTCTGGACCGGGCACATTGGTGAGCGGCCGCGCCACTCCGCCGTTTTTGTCAACCAACCACAAGTCGTTGGCGAATGTAAACACAATATCCGTTGGTCCAAGATCGGGGTAACGCAACATTGCGGCAAGCGGCGATTGTGTCGCGCTATTCGCGGCATTGGTTGTATTTGCGTTTTGAGAAGACACGGCGGCGAGCGTGCACACGACAAACATGCTTATTGAAAACATGCCTTATTTGTAGCCCAATTACCGTAAAATGTGCGGTGGTTTACGGGTCAAATTACAAATGGCGCCACGAAATTTATAGAATACTGAGATTCAAGGGCGTGATTGAACGCCGCGTGGGCGCTAGTCCGCTTGGATGGGATCAATGTCGATGCCGGCTTCAATCAAGGCGTCGCGTAATTTCAGTAACCCGCGGCGCGCATGGGTCTTGACGGTGCCAAGCGGCATACCAGTGGAGATTGCAATCTGCTCGTGACTGCAACCACATTCAATCGATAGTTGGAGCACCTGTTGCTGCTCAGGTCGAAGTTTTGTCATGGCGGACCGCGCCATGGAGCCAGCCTCCGTAATTTCACCACGGGTCAGCTCAACTTGCTCACATTCCACATCTTGAACAATTGGTCCTGGTGCTGGACGACGCACCCGTTGACGGATGCGATCAATCAGTCGTCGGCGAGCGATAACGGAAACAAAAGTATTTTCGCTTGCGATTTTTGGGTCAAAGCGGTGCGCGGAGCGCCACAAGCTGATAAAAATTTCTTGCACTACATCCTCGGCGTCCGCGGCGTTGGAGCAACTGCGTCGAACAAGCGACCAAATCAATCCACGAAATCGCTCCATGCACGAAAGCATGGCACTTGTGTCACCAGCGGCTACTTGTTGCAATAAGGACAACGGTTCTATCGCCGCGGGCTTTACAGAAAGTCTTGGCTTTGTCAAAGTCTTCTGCACGGGTGCATGATACCCGATTTGGACAGTTTTTCCTTATTCACAAATGTGGCATATTTTCGCCAATTCCTTGGTCTAACAGCGCCGCCACGCTCCATGCTTGGGCCACGCATCCACCCGCATTTTGCGGCAAATCACCATCGGCGACTTCGCAGATTTGCCCAACACAACCCTGGCGAAGATGTTCTTGAAAAGGGTGTTGAATTTCTGCCACGCGCGCCGCGTTGCCCAATGTTCGTAGCGCGCAACCCAACGGCGCGATGAGCCACGGCCACGCGGTGCCATTGTGATACGCCTGATCGCGCGCTTGAACGGGTCCGCTGTAGCGGCCCACATAGCCTTTGGAATCTTTTGCAAGCGTGCGCAGGCCATATGGAGTCAGCAACTCCTTTTCCACGCGCGCCACAATTTTTTGCGCGATTGCGTTGGAAACAAGTCGCACAAATGGTTGCACGGCAAATAATTGGTTGGGCCGTTGTGAATTGTCAACGCCTTGCGGACTATCAAGCGTGTCAGCAAGTTGATCTTGATTGGCGTTGATGAAGCGTGCGAAACTTTTTTGCGCTTGACCAAGCGCCGTACTCCATGCGGTTGCGTCTTGGTTCAGCTTTGGCGCCCACTCGATCAATGTGGCAAGCAAGCCGCACCACAGCGCGTTTATTTCCACGGGCTTTCCCATGCGCGGAGTGATGACGGTCGAGCCCACTTTGGCGTCCATCCAAGTGAGTTGCGTGCCTGGATCGGTTGCCATAAGCAATCCGTCGGCGGGGTCAACGCGAATTCCGTGGTGTGTGCCCTTGGTGAAAGCGTTGAAGATATTGACAAGGGTTGGAAAAAGATCGCGCGCCAAGGTGAAATCGCCCGAGGTATTTACAGTGCGTCGCGCCGCGTTTGCTAGAAGCAGGGGCGCGTCCACGCTATTGTGCAACCACGGTTCTCCCGGAGCGGGAAAGCGATTTGGAAGCAGTCCATCTTTTTCAAAGCGGGCAAGCGAACGCAATATGGACGCGGCCTCTTCAAAGCGCCCAGTTTCAAGGCAAAGGCCCGGCAAAGAAATAAGCGCATCGCGTCCCCAATCCGCGAACCATGGATATCCAGCGATAATGCTGGTGCCGCGTGAGCCGTTTGCAAGCGGGCGCTCCACAATGAATTGATCAGCGGCCAGCGCGAGGCGCGCGCGAAAGGGATTCTGCCGCGCTTGCGCCAACTCGATTAAAGATTGATCGCGCAGTATGGTGGCAGCCATGACGCGCGCGGCTTCACCCAAAGCTTCATCGCGTGTGCTGGCGGTAAAACCCCGTGATTCACCGGGCTTTAGGTTTATTTTTAAAATCCCCGCGCAACAATGCGCGTCCACGCAGTCGTAACCGCAAGCTTTCTCAACGGGTAAAAAATAATCTGCGTACCACGTGCCATCGGTCACGGCGCAGGCGCCATCGGCTTGTAGAAAAATATTCTTGCCCTCTCCGTTTGCATGGTCAATACACACATGCAGTCCACGCTCGCACGGCTGAATGCGCGGAGTAAATGCGTTTGGTTGCACCAGTTGATCGTGCGGGCGGTGATTCACCATGCATTTGAATTCAAGATCAACCGCGTCATTGCCGCCGCACAGTGTGAGCACAACGGCCGTGGCGTTGCGGCCACGCGCCATGGCAATGCGCTCTTGCAGTATCGCAGCGCCCATCTGCCATTCACGCACAACAATCGAGCCATCCATCCACACGCGTGTAAGAAACGCAAGCCCCGGCGCCACCATGCCACTACTCCATTGATTGGCGGACAATTCCACGCGCGCTCCCTGGCTGATGGCTGTGATTTCAACTTTGGACACCAGCATGGTGCGACCCGCGGGCGGATCCGTGGCCGCGATCAGCAAGCCGTGCCAGCGCCTTTGCAGCGCGCCACTGAAACTTCCAAACGCGTAGCCCCCAAGGGCGTTGGTGCTGAGCCATTCAAGTTGTGCGGCGCTTTGTGCGTTGGGCCATGCGCCTGGTCCCAAGTCAATGAAAGGTTTGGCAGGTTTCACCATGATGGTTTCTGATTATATTTCCTGAAAAATTCGCTCAATGACAAGCATGAATCAAATAAAAGCGTGAGCGATTATTTTTTCTTTTCAGACTCGCCGCGGCGCCGTTGCAATTCCGCCACAACAAATTCAGACATGGCGCCATCAAGAACTTTTTGCGGGTTGCCAACTTCATAGCCCGTACGATGATCCTTGACGCGATTGTCATAGAACACATAGCTACGAATTTGATTACCCCAGTCGCGCGTGACTTTACCGCCTGTCGCCGTGGCCAATTCACTGGCGCGGCGCTCCTCCTCGAGTTGCTCCAACTTGCCGCGCATGACATTCATGGCCTGCTTTTTATTTTGCGATTGATCGCGGAATGTGCTGGCCACAACCTGCAAACCGGTTGGAATGTGGTTGATACGAACCGCGCTTGCCACCTTGTTCACGTTCTGCCCACCCGGACCAGAGGCGCGCACAAACGCAATGATTTCAAGGTCTTTTGCGGGAATTTCCAAATCTGTTTCCTCGAACTCCGGAGTGACATCCACGGTTGCAAAGCTGGTTTGTCGCTTGCCTTCCGCGTTGAATGGACTCACGCGTGCCAATCGATGCGTGCCGCGCTCGCAACTCATGTAGCCATAGGCGAATGAACCTGTGATGCGGTATCCAACTTCGCTCACGCCCGCCTCATTCCCAGAGATGCGATGCATTTCCTCCGCCTTCCATCCCATCTCGCTCCAGTAGTACAAATACATTCGCTCCAACATGCCGGCCCAATCTTCCGCCTCGGTGCCTCCTGCGCCGGCGTTGATGTCCACAAAGCACGCGCGATGATCATGCTTGCGGCCAAGCAGACTTTGCGTTTCAACAACCGCCATGCGTTGTTGCAATCGAAAGAGCGAGGCGTCGGCCTCTTTTAATAAATCCTTATCGTCGGATTCTCTTGAAAGTTCGTAACCCACTTTCGCATCCTCAAAATCCGCAATGACTTGCTCAAGCGGTTCAATCTGCGAGCGCACAAGTTTAAGTTCATTGATGACAAGTTGCGCGGCTTTCTGGTCGTTCCAAAAATCGCCTTCTCCCATTTGGCGGTTTAATTCCGCGCGTTCGGTTAATTTTCTGGGGTAGTCAAAGAGAGTCGCGGATGGCTGAAATCCGCGCCTCAAGTTCATCGATCACTGGTTGATGTGCGTCAAAGTTCATGAAGTGAGTGTAGCGAACGCGCTTGAATTGATGCGTGTATCTTTCATTTCATGCAGGTTTCATCCCACATCAGGCGCATGAAGGTAAGCGCCACCTTAGCCGTGGCTGCCAAGGCCGCTGCGTTCAAAGCCGCAGGCAAGCCCGTGATTGGATTTAGCGTGGGCGAGCCCGACTTTGACACGCCCGCAAATATTCGCGAAGCCGCGAAGCAAGCGCTTGACAAAGGCATGACGCGTTACGCGCCAACTCCTGGCGACAAAGCGTCGTGTGAGGCGATCGCTAAAAAGTTGCGCCAAGAAAACGGTATTGCATGCCGAGCCGAGGACATTACGTTGACCGTTGGCGCAAAACATTCCATCTACATGGCGTTGATGACCATTGTTGAGCCTGGAGCTGGCGATGAAGTGATCTTGCCAACCCCAGCGTGGGTGAGCTACAGGCCATTGATTGAACTTGCGGGAGCCGCGTGCATTGAAGTGCCTTCTAGCGTTGCCACCAACTTTAAAATAACTGCCGCGCAACTGCAGGCGGCAATCACGCCGCGCACGCGCGCGATTGTGTTGAACAGTCCCAGTAATCCTTGTGGCACCGTGTATACGGTGGGGGAATTCGCCGCGCTCATTGATGTGTTGGCCAAGCATCCAAACATCACCGTGGTCAGCGACGAGATTTATGAAAAGTTGATTTACCCCGAGATTGAAGCGGGTTTGAAGCATGTCAGTCCAGGCGCGGACGCACGCTTGGCCGCTCGCACCATCACCATTAACGGCATGAGCAAGGCATATGCCATGACAGGTTGGCGCGTTGGATACATGGCCGCTCCAGGCCAGAACGGGTTGCTTGCGAAGGAAATGATCAAATTGCAAGGCCAGATGACCAACTCCATTCCAAGTTTCATTATGCCCGCAGTGGTGGAAGCGTTGACCAATTGCGCCGCCAGCGTGGAGTCCATGCGTCAATCATTCGCGGCGCGCGCGGCTTTGGTGCATGAGTTGCTTAGTGGCATTGAACGCTTGAAGGCGTGCAAGTCCACCGGCGCGTTTTATTCATTCCCCGATATTCAGGCTTGTCTTGGTTTGAAAACACCAACTGGGCGAGTGATTGACTCCGCGCAATCGTTTGCCGAGGCCTTGCTTGAGGAGACGTTTGTGGCCGTGGTGCCTGGCGAAGATTTTGGCGAGTGCGCGCGCAAAAATATCCGAATTAGTTTCGCCTGCTCAGAGGCGAATATCCGCGAGGGATTGGCGCGGCTAGACAAGTTTGTGCATTCTTTGGCTTAACGGGATTTGCGTGTGCGACGCGTTCACCCCCACATGCGCAGAGGCGTTCACGAATTGCGCTGTCCCCTCATGGCGCTGTGCGCGGAGCGGCGAAGAGCATTAGGAAAAACACCGCGTACAAACCGCTTAAAATGCCGCGAAAAATGGGCATAGAAAGCCCAACATCTGGCCAACTGAGTATTTCAAGCGGAGCATAAATTGCCCCCGCGATGATGAGTGGAATACCCATCGCCAAGAACGCGGTGGCGCCGCTTTGAATGCCAAAGACGGCCGCACCTAGCCACGCCGCGCTTGCCGCGCCAAAAATAATTGGAAGCAAAATTGCCCCAGCGCCTGGCACAAAGATAGAAACGGCAAGATTTATAATTCCAATTGCGCTCCAAACGCCCGTCCAACATTTCCATGGAGAGCCTTCGCACAGAAACCACTTTGCGCCCAGCCACGACACTGGCACGCACACACACGCAAGAATGATGTAGAGCGCAAGCCCATGTGGAGGCCAGTAGGCAGCGGCAAACAGCGCGGCGCCGTTTGGCTTTGCATCTTTCGCAACTTCTTGTTGCTCAAGCAGCGCGCTGGCGTATTGTCGACCATACAAACCGGCGCGCTCCATGCTCCACGCCACAACCATGACCAACGCAATGCTTGCAATCATCACCACCGCCACCGCGAGCGTGCCCTTGAAATAGTCGCGTGTGAATAAACCGCCACTAGCCTCATTCACTTGCCCGCGCGCTCTGGAAAGATGCGCGCCAAATCCAACAACGCCAAGCAACGCAGCAACGGAAAGAACAACGCCACTGCTGGTCGACCACGCCAACACGAAGCGGCCAAAAACATCTATAAATACAGAGTTTTCTGCGGGAAACGCATTCGCGGGCATGGCGCACAAACCGCCTAACGCTTGCGTGGCCATGTCACCCTGATGTTGCAACGACGCTAAATTGACGGCGTGAAATGTGTCGGCCGGGGTGTGGTAGCGCTCAATGGCGCCAGTGCATGCGATATTAATCCCAGTGTTGCCGCGCGCCAAGAACGCGCTGAGGTCGGTTCCATTTGGCATGCGTCTATAAATTTCCACAAAGAACGAACCCATGACTGGATGTGTGATGCGCGGAGCGATGGCGTTGATAAGCGCCAAGTCTTGAGGGCCCGTTTCAAAAAGTTGCGCTGGACCATCTCCGCCACGATTGTCAATGTTGATGACGGCGCCAATATCATTGGCCCACATGTGATTCTGCGCAAACAGTTTCGCGCCCAACAATCCGGCTTCCTCGCCATCGGTCACCAAAATAATGACGGAGCGTTCTGGCGGCTCTTGCAATGTCAACATGCGTGCCGCGTCCAAGCACACGGCCACGCCCATGCCGTTGTCGGAACCTCCGGGCGACACGGCCACGGAATCATGGTGTGACATCAACAGAATGGCGGGCAGATTTGTGCGGCCTTCTTTGCGAATAAAAATATTCCGCAGCGTGACTTCGCCGCGCCCAGGAACTTTCACGGTGGCAATTTGTTCCTGCGGCGCGTACCCAAGCGAGGCGAAATAATCCTTCAGGCGCGCCACCGCCGCACTGTTGGCCGCGCTACCCACGGGCCGCGGTTCCTCACCCAACACCAAGCGCGCCGCATTCAAGGCACGAATAGCCGAAAAATCAATGGAATCAGCTGGTTTGTGTGGCGTGGGTTGCAGCGCGCTCCACGAGAAATAGGAAATCACCAACACCAATAGCGCGGCGCATGGAAAAAGAATTCTTTTTTTTGGCCAAGCGAGATAGTTGGAGCTATTCAACGCGTAGCAATCCTAGCGTGAAGTTGAGATCACGTGGATCCAACGGTCACCGGAACAGGCATGCCGCGCGGTTGATAGTTGGGGGCCAGCGCAATGTTCAGCGGCAATCGCTTGCCATCTGGATCGCGTGGAATATTGTCCTCATCAATAATGCGTTGAATAGCCATGATGCCCTCGATCAACATTTCAGGCCGCGGAGGACATCCCGGCACATAAACATCCACGGGACTGAATTGATCAACGCCCTGCACAACGGCGTATGTGTCAAACACGCCGCCAGTGCTGGCGCACGCGCCCATGGAAATGACCCAGTTCGGTTCCGTCATTTGGGTATAGATGCGTTGCAACACTGGCAAACATTTCACGCTGACTCGACCAGCAACAATGAGCAAGTCGGCTTGGCGCGGACTGAAGCGCATCACCTCCGCGCCGAAGCGCGACAAATCAAAGCGACTGCACGCGGTGGCCATGAGTTCAATGCCGCAACACGCCGTGGCAAATGGAAGCGGCCACACGCTTGATCGACGCGACCAATTCACCACCCGTTGAAGTTGCGTGGTGAGAATGCTGTCGCTTGGTAATGCTGTTTCAATGCCCATAGGTAGCCTATCGTAGGGGGCGGGGGGATTTCAGACTAGTCATGGTCGAACCTTGGTTTCACAGGCAAATTGGGCTCATTTTGAGGGATCGCATTGCGCGACCGACATATCCACTAGGACCGGCGGTGCGGGACTTTGTTGGAGTTCCTGCATCGCTTACTCTACGATCATTCAACTGGTCTTTGTCTGAAATTCCCATAAAAGTGAAAGTTGAAAAGTTGAAGCGGCGATAAAGATATGCCAATGAAGTCAAGGACTGCCATGCGAATGATCTTTTTTTTGAATTGCTTATGGGTTGGAACTTTTGTCTGGCATACAGACGCAGCCGCGCAAAATTCCGTTAAGCCTGAAGCGTCCAATGTGACACAACACGCTCCCGCAAATCCAGTCGTGACAGGGGGGTTGTCCAAAGATCAATTTCCCTCTAGGGATTCCACCGCACTGCAAGAAACAAAAAAACTTTTACCAAAGCTTGGTCAAAGCGAGACCACTCACTACGTGATTTTGTCGGATGCTGGGTCTTCAAAGATTATAGAAGTTGGAAAGTTGCTTGAATCAACATTTGATAAATACTTGGAGGTTTGCAATTTGCTGGGTTTGCAACCCAGGCCTTTGCGTCACAAATTAGTCGCCGTTTTTTTTTCCGAGGAAATAGATTACAAGACATTTGCTGCTCAACATGACAAAGTGGACAAGAATTGGGCGGTTGGCTACTACTCGCCGCTAGCCGATCGGCTTGTTTTTTATGAACCCCAAAGTGAAGAGTTGATCAAGAAAGCGCAAAGCCAACTCGACGAGCAAGAGCACCGATTGCAAATGACGGAGCAACTGCAACAAGCCCAGGGGAACGCGCTTCGTCCAAATCCCCAACTGAATCATGCAAAAAATCAAGTTGCGGCCGAGCAGAGTCGGATTGAGGATTTGACGGCTGGCAACTTTGTGAGCACCACGGTGCATGAGGCCGCGCACCAGCTTTTTTTCCACACCGATATTCAGCGCAACGGTGTTTCGTATCCCATGTGGCTTGCGGAGGGCTTGGCCACGAATTTTGAAACTGAAACAACCGAAATACGGTTTGGATATCAAGTTGATAATTGGAATCGCCGAGATGCGTTCAAACTTGCCAGCGCAAAGAACAGCATTATTCCGCTGGAATTATTATTGACAAAAGATCGCTTTGCCGATGGCACCGAATCTACGGAAGCGATTGGGTTTTTTTACGCCCAGGCGTATGTATTCACCAATTGGTTGTTGCGCGAGCGCCCCACGGAATTATGCTTGTACTTAAAGGCACTTTTGGATGGTTCGTTTATCGATGCAAAATCACGCAAGGCGGAATTTGAATTGATCTTTGGTCCGCTGCAGCGTCTTGAGCGCAATTGGGTTCGATATGAAGGACGGCGTGAACCTCATTTTCTGCTTTCCCCATACAGCAAGCGAGTCTTGGCCAAAATTTCAAGTTCTCCCGTAGTTTCTAATCCACAGCCGACGCCCGCGCCACAGCCCCCTGACACCACGCCCGCGTCCACAGCGCCGCAATCCAAATCTCAATCAACACCCTTACCGCCAAAATAGCCCGTGTTGAGTTAGTATCAATTTATGTTCACATTTCGCAGACGCTTTGCGGTGATTGGCGCACTTGTTGTGCTTGGATTTATCAGCCTATTTTGGGTTGGGCACCTGAATATTTCAAAGGTCATGGTGAATGGCCCCATCTATCAAATGCTTGCGCGCGATAAGGACATTATCAGCGACATTCTTCCTCCGACGGAATTTATTATTGAGCCCTATTTGGTGGTCTGTCAAATGAACGGCACCACGTCGCCAATCGTTTTGAAGGAACTAGGGCTGGAACTTGCAACTTTGGAGAAGAAGTACCAAGACAGCCACGCGTTGTGGAGTGAAAAACTTCCACTGAACGCGCCGGGCACCGAGGGCGTGCTTGCACGCGAATTGCTCGAAACTTCTTATCGGAGTGCTCGAAATTTTTTTGACACTGTTCGTGGTGAGTGGAAATCCGCAATTGATCGCGGCGACCGAGCCGCAGCGTTGGCGATCACAACAGATCAGTTGAATCCGTTGTACGTGGCGCATCGCGCCTCCATTTTGAAAGCCGTGACCGCTGCGCAAGCGTTGGTGTCTAGCCATGAAAAGGAAGCGCGTGAAGCGGTGGACCAAGGCAGATTTATGGGAATTGTTGTGGCGGTGGTGATTCTTGCGCTTGTGGCAATTATTGGCGCATGGATCCTGCGCAGTGTTTTGCAAGCATTAGCCGCGGTCTCGGACAGAATGCGCGGCATGGCTGCAGCCGATGCCGACTTGACTGTGCGCCTGAATATTCAATCGAAAGATGAAGTTGGAATTTTGGCCCGCTCCATAGATCAATTTGTCGAGAAAATTGCCTCCGTATTGGGTGGCGTGAAGAACGCGACCGATTCCCTTGGCGGCACCGCGGTGCAAATGTATGCCACGAGCAAGCAACAAGAAACCACTATTCACCATTTTGGCACCTCCACCACGCAAGTTGCCGCGGCCGTTCGCCAAATCACGGTGACGGGCGGCGAATTAATAAACACTATGAATGAGGTGGAAAGCCTCGCCAAGACTTCTGCGGGGCTCGCCGCCACCAGTCGAACTGGACTCACTCAAATGAAATCCGTGATGCAGCAGCTTGCCGATCAAAGCGTTTCCATTTCTGAAAAACTGGAGCAGATCAACGCCAAGACCAAGGATATTTCGGGCGTGGTTGTCACCATCACCAAAGTCGCGGATCAAACCAATTTGCTGAGCGTGAACGCCGCGCTTGAGGCGGAGAAGGCGGGCGAGCATGGCCGCGGCTTCTTAGTGGTGGCTCGTGAAATTCGTCGTCTTGCTGATCAGACCGCCTCGGCTACTTTGGATATTGAGCACACCGTCAAGCACATGCAAAGCGCGGTTTCCACCGGAGTGATGGAGATGGACAAGTTCGCATCTCAAGTTAGCAACAGCGTTGTGCATGTTGAAACCATTGGCGCCACGCTGACCCATATTATTGAAAGCGTCGAGATCATGAAGAATCAATTTGGCAGCGTCAGTCAGGGAATGAACAGCCAGAATTTGGGAGCCAAGCAAATTGGCGAGGCCATGGGCAATTTGTCCGACAATGTGAAAGCGACTATTCAATCGCTGGGTGAGTTCAGCAAGGCCGCTGATCAAATGAAAAATTCCGTGGCCGCGTTGAACAATGAAGTGGTTCGATTTACCCTGTAATCAGCCGAAACCATGCGTTTATGAATGCCATGATTGATCTTCCACAGCATCCATGGACTTGCTTGGTTTATCTACGGCAACGATAACGTTCGATTGGCAAGCGCTTGTATTTGCACTTGGCGAAGTTCTTCAAGCGCTGGATCAATACGACTCACTCCAGCGCTGCACAATTCAAACCCCACACGCAGGGCGTCTCCCAATAAAATTTCTGTGCTTGGTTTGGCGGGAACATACTTTTCACCATCCATCACATACAACAAAAGACCGCGTTCAAGTAATCGCTGCAGCAGTGCATGCGTCAGCGAACTGGACAAGCCGATCGACTTTGAAATTTCAGCCAAAGTGGCGGGAGTTCCATTTGTATAATTGTTCATCACTTGCTGCATAATGGTCACCGCGACCGCGGGATCGGCAAGGGTGGGACCCTCTTCTCTTGAAAGTTGTTCCCAGCCACGCTTGCCAAAGACATCCCACAACACCGCCGCTTGCAAACCGCCAAGCACAATTAGCCACATGGCGTACAGCCAGAACATGAACACTGGAACCAATCCAAGGGATCCATAAATCAAACTTAAGCTCAATGTCTTGTTGACATACACCGCAAGAAAATGCTGCCCCAAAAGCAGTCCAATGGAGCTGAATAGCGCCCCCATTGCGGCAAATCGAAAGCGGGGTGGCGAGTTTGGAACGGCCGTGTACACCAGCAGCAACAACACCCACAACACAAAAAATCCCCACATGGAGCGCACCACCCACAAGAGCCATCCCCAATGGGGCAGCATGTCCGCGGACTTGGTGACATACGAGCCTACAAGTGGAAGCGCACCCAATAGAAGTGGTCCCGCGGTGAGTGCGAACCAGTAGGTGATGAATCGGCGCACCATGCTGCGCCCGTGCGTGGCGCGGCAAATCATGTTGAAACTTTCCTCGATGGTGATGATCACCCAAATGGAACTGAACAGAAGAATACTGGCGCCAACAATTCCTAGGCCAGACAGATCAAGTTTGGATGCCCCTGAAATAATCTCCAACAGCCACGAACTTAAACTCACTTGTTCTTGCGTGGATCCTGGCGGAACAATTTTGATTTCTTCAAGACCAAGCGCATCCAAGCCTTGTTTGATCAACTGCGTGAAATTTTGTCCGGCGACCGACTTAAAGATCAGCGTGGCCACAATGACAACAGGCAACAGACCAATCAAGGTTCGGTATGCCAGCGCGCTTGCCATTTGCGTGGCGCGATCCTTGGCGATCCAATGAATACAAAAGGCAAAAAACCGCCAAAATCGAGCCAGTCGCACATAGACGGTCTCTGGTAAGAGGGTTAGAAAATAGTTCATGCGTAAAGTGTACGGGTAAACAAGTGTCTACCATGGGCAACCCATGAAACGTCGTTCAAGTTCAGCGCATCCTTTCACTGATGACCGCCGCGGCGAGCGCATTCAAAAAGTGTTGGCACAGGCTGGCGTGGCCAGTCGACGCGAGTGCGAGGCATTAGTGGCGCAAGCGCGCGTACGCGTCAACGGCATTATTTTGGACGCGCTACCCGCCTGGGTGAACGCGGACAAGGATAAAATTGAAGTGGATGGTCGCGTCATTCGCAGTGCCGATCCGCATGTTTACATTATGTTGTACAAGCCCAAAGGAATTGTCTGCACCAATGTGGACCCCGACGGCCGCCGCCGCGTGATTGATTTGGTGCGGCATCCATTGCAAACCCGATTATTTCCGGTGGGCCGTTTGGAGATTGACGCTAGTGGCCTGGTGTTGATGACGAACGATGGTGAGTTTGCCAATCGTTTGACGCATCCGCGCTACGAAGTGTCAAAGACATTTGAGTTGGTTGTTGCGGGCAAACTTGATGACGCCGCGGTCGCCACCATTGAGGCCGCGTTGTTTCCTAGCAAGCGCAGCATGTCGATGGATCCAGAGAAGCGTTCCCGCGTCACGGTGTTGAGCCGTGAAATGGCCCGAACCACTTTGCTGATGGAAATTCGAGATGGTAAAAACACGGAAATTCGTTTGACCATGCTGCGAATTGGCTATCCGCTGAAGCGTTTACGGCAAATTGCAATTGGCCCACTTCAACTGCGTGGAGTGACTGTTGGCGCGTGGCGTGAATTGTCGCAAGCCGAATTCACAAGCCTGCGCAAGGCTGCCTATAAGTCCGTCACCGCGCGCACAAGACCGGACGAGCGTGGCGAAGAACCTTTGACGCCATTGGCAATAAAGCCAGCCGCAAAAACATTCGCGCGACCATTTGCAAAGCCAGCGCATTCAATTGGAGCAAAGCCAGCGCTGCACAGCGGAGTCAAACCAGCCATGCGCCCCGTGGCCAAGCCATTCATGAAACGAATCACCAAACCAAAGCGCCAACGACCGTAGAATGCACACCTATGCCAATGTACGAATACATCAATGACAGCGATACGGAAGTTCTAGAGTTGCTTCGACCAATGGCCGACGCCGACAAGCCGGTTCAGGATCCGTCTGGAGCAAACCGCAAATTCAGGCGCCGTCATAGCGTATTTGGGGTTGTGGGTTCTAGTGCCTCCGCGTCAAGCGCGCCAAGCATGGGCGGCTGCTGCCCTTGTGGCAAATCACAATCGCAGTGCGGGCAAAATTGAAATTGGTGCATCCATGATCTTGCACGGCATTGATTTCTCCGGCGCCTCCTCTGGCGGCGCGGCAAAAATTCGCGTTGTAGAGCGAGACCTTCTCAAGCGCCACGAACCCATTCGTTCCAAGGGGCGCATGGATCGCAACAGCTTGGTGCGACACATTCTTGAATGCGCCAAAGACGGCCAGCAGCATATGTTCCGCATCGACGCGCCATTTGGCCTTGCTTTAGAAACACTTCGCCAATTTGATGTGTCGCCCACCTGGAGTGGCATGGTTACTTGGATGGAATCATTCAAAGACCCGCGTCTGTGGCGCACCGCCATACGCAAAGTATCGCGCCAAGAACCCAAGCGCGTGTGCGATCAAGTTTTTCGTACGCCCATGGCGCCCATGAATTTGCGAATTTTCAAGCAGACATGGACATTGATCGCCGAAGTACTGAAGCCACTGGCGGACTCTGGTATTCGCATTGAACCAGTCCACAGCGGCCATGCAAAGAACCAAGTCGCCGTGTGCGAAGGTTGCCCCGCCAGTATTCTTAAATTTTTTGGCATGCCCGATCACGGCTACAAGGGCGCCGAGCTTCCGCCGCGCCAATTGCGCGAGCGTTTGGTGCGTATGTTGGATCAAGAGCATGTGCGCATTTCAGATCGCATGGGTCAAGAAGCCATTGACGATGGGGAGGGTGACCTTCTGGACGCCATGATTCTTTTAACTGAACCGCTACAGTGGGTTCCACCCGCAACGGCCAAGATTGAAGGTTGGATTTACTAAATTTCGGCATTGAATGTGGCGTAAAAATTGTGCCGCCGCAATGACATGCAATTACTCGGCAAGGCACTTTCATTTCAAACTCCGCGCGTGGATGGGGTCCAAATCAATTTGTGCAATTGGGTTTGCATGCGCACGGGTAAGGCGTCGGCCAATATCCACTCGGCAAGTGACTTGGGATCAAGCCCTGCGCACCCAGCAATATCCGCATTTTTTGGCTGCGCCCACGCCGCGCTCATTAAAACGCAATTCACCTTGGTAGCCAGCATATGTGTGTTCAACACATTTTTTGCCCACTCATAATCCGCGCGATTGGCAATGACAAATTTAATCTCATCATGCGGCAGCAGGTGTTCAAGATTGCTCCACAAGTTGCGCGCGCACTCACCACTGCCAGGACACTTCAAATCCATGATGCGAATGCAGCGCGCGTCGAGTCGGGAAATATCAAGCGCTCCGGAAGTTTCTATGAGCGTGGTTAAGCCAGCGTCGCACAATGCGCGCACCAAATCAACGCATCCCGCCTGTGCCAAAGGTTCGCCGCCAGTGACTTCCACTAACCCACAGCGCGATGCCACGGCTTGAGCCACCAGCGAGCGCATCGATTGCGTTGAGCCCTCGCGGAAGGCGTATGTGGTGTCGCACCAAGCGCAGCGCAATGGACAACCCGTCAAGCGAATAAAAAAACAGGGCTTTCCAGCGAAGGTGCTTTCGCCTTGAATTGAAAAGAAAGTTTCGTTGATGCGTAGTGATTGCTCAACAGTGTCGGCCACAGAAATTCGGTGTGTTCCCGCGTCGCTCATATTGCGCTCCATGCCTCAAACCAAAATGCCCAGGAGAGGACTCGAACCTCCAAGGGATTGCTCCCACCAGCACCTCAAGCTGGCGCGTCTGCCAATTTCGCCACCAGGGCCAATTCCCGCTTTCGCAGGACAAGGAGTTTAGCGAAAAAAAATAACTTGGAAACCCGCGTAAAAACTAAACGGGTGATGTCGATCAAGACATCGCCCGTTTTGAATTCACTAAACAAGCGGTTTATTCTATTTCCAAGAGCACCAGTGAAACATCACCCAAATCGACTTCACCACTGTTGTCTAAATCAGTTGCACACCCAGAGCAAAGACCGAAATCAAGCAGAACAAGTGAAATATCGCCGCTATCGACGACGCCGTTTTGGTCAAAATCTGCATATAATCCTGGGAAGCATGAGATTTTCGTAAATGACACACTATCAATAGCTGCTTCAACCACATTGTCCGTGTCATTGTCTTGGGCAACAAACTTCACTTTTATTTCCTCGGAAGGCTCAATGAAATTGAGCACATTGATGGTCTTCAGGTTCCAAGATTGCCCAGTGGAGTAGCTCGCTGCAAGGGTCCAATTTAATCCGCCGTCATTGGATAAGAAAACTTCCAATGGATCGTTCGAGATAAGCACATTGTTGTAGCTCAAGTAGACGGCGAACTTCAGGTTCAGCACGTCGGCACCCACGCCATTGATATTTGCACTGATCAAGGAAGTTTTTCCGCCATCAAGGTCAACACAACTTGTATTTCCAGTAAGGAACGCCTTGCTTCCGCTGTATGCGCTGGGGGATGCACCGCATCCACTAATCGTATTGGAACGGATCCACGTTCCCGCAGTGGCTGTGTCATCGAACGCGCCAACTGTGAACGTTGTGCTAGAACCATCAAACGATTCGTTATAAACGACCTCGGAAGAAAGAATCGAGGTGGTCGAATAGTTTGTTGTGGGCGCATTTGTGGGAAGAACAGAAATATTTCCACCAACCGCAGTTGCTTGGATGTAATACTGCATGGTTACATTGCAATTTGCCGGTGGGAAAGTCGCCGTGTAGGACGAACCGCCGTTGCTTTGCAAACTAACTGAAGAAAAGGATCCGCTCGTTCCTTCTCGGTAAAACAATTTCTCGGTGCCCGCGAGCACTTGTCCAGACACTGGAGCAATTGACACTGCCATAGTGGTTCCACCACTTGGATCAATAGTGGTTGGACCCGAGTTTGGCAGCGTAATTGCGATGAGCGCCAAAGCTGGTCCACTGAGACCGTGCGCTGCAAAGGCGTTGTTAATGGCGGTGTAATTGGGAGTACCATCGCCTAAATTTGCATTATTGTCATCTAATGTGAGGTAGTCAATGGTGATGTCATTCATAATCGTGCTTGAGCCCGCGTGAAGTGGCGTTGAATTGACCGCCAAAATAGCCAGGCGCGTTCGATAGTCGCTTGGATAGGTAGATGCAAAGCTGTTTCGCAGGTTCCAGAAGCAGCCAGAAAGAAGTGTTCCGCATGCATGAACTCCACTTCCGCAAGTGGAGCAACTCGAGGCAGAGTATTGGCAATTGTTGTTCGCTGATCGAATGCCGGTGGAGCAACTGCTGAAACCAAGTCCAAGCGAGGCGCTGTCGGTCATAAGTATGCCTGTGACATCGGATTGACCTTCGCCATAAGCGCCTTGACCGCTGCCGCCCTTTGCCACCAAATGGTGGCCAAACTCATGGGCAACCACATCGCCAAAACCAGTATTGTTGCATCCACCGCCAGAGATGAAGAAATTAATACTTGAGCCGTCGTAGTAGGCGTTGCAGACATCGGCAATGTTGGTGTTGATGGTGAAATTTAATTGTGTCGCAATAGTTGGATATGAGGCATTGGCCACCAAAATTTTGTCGCGTGTCCGATTGGCGAGTTCATAGGTGTTTGCCTGAGCCGTGGTCAACTCACTTGGAATTGGATTGAACAGGAATGTGCCGCTGCCGCCACTAGGCAATGTTTGGCTTGGCACCGTTCCGAGCGTGGTACTTTGATCAACCACTTTGAAATATTTTCCAGCCAAACTTGGCGCAACGACAACTGACCCAGTTCCCGAGTAGGTGTGCGTAAACGCGCCATTGGCGTCGGCATACAAGGTTGTTGATCCAATCACAACCTTGGCGTAGGGCATTGAGCGAATCACTTCGACACTGCACGCGTCGGCGCGGAAGTCAGTGGTGACATATTCATTTATTTGACCTGTAACTGTTCCATGATAAATCAAACTCTCTTGATATAAAATTTCTCCGTCGCTTTCATCGACGATAAAGAGAGTTTTTTGATAATTCGACGAATCAGAGACATCGCCACCCGTAGCGATAAATTCAACGGCAAGTTTAGGGGCTCGAACATCAGTATCTAGGCCTGCCCACACCACATAGCGCGGAGTGTTCATTTGTGGCGGCAAATTAAATTGACCAAGCGCTTGACTTCCAACAACACCCACATCAATTGAAGATGCACTTAAGTCTCTGCCAACAAGTTGCGCTTCCATAGTTCCAATATCGCGCAGCGTGGCTCCGGCAAGAACCATTGGAAAATTGTCCTCGTTACGAATTAAACCCCAGCCGTAAGAGCGAAAAACTGGAACGCCGTTTGCATGCTGCCGAAAATAGGCGGCGGTAAACACGCTCGAGGTGCCGTCTTCGTTGGTCACGAGAGGCAATGTGTGTTCGCCATCCTCAAATGGACCAACTTTTTCAAGTTGCGTGTAAGGAACCTTCCATAACATGGACCAATCGCGCATGAACTTATCAGCGCTGTCGCTTGGCGAGGCGCCATTCGAAATAGTTGTGCCCCAAACTCGACGCAGGGAACCATCAATGGTGTGTAAGCCGCCGCCAGGAAACAACCGCGCAAAGCGTCCTTCTATTGTTTCAACATCAGGATCAGTACGGTTGCCAGTGGCACCCGTATTCAGGTTCTTGGATGGGGGAGATTTGGTGGTCTGATTTCCGGCAAAACTAAAATTTGCGGCACAAAAAAGGAGCGCAGCTGAACCAATTAATGATAGATGTGATTTTTTTGATGCAAATTTCATAGTTTACAAACTTTCTTAGGTGTGAATTATGGTTCAACTTTTTACTGTACGGGTAATAGCAGTTGTAAACAAACCTACTTTCCATACGATACTATTCAACATTGTATAACTAAAGCAAAAAAATCATTTGAATTTTGGCGTAAATATATATTTATATCGGACGCTGAGTGGGTTCGTGAGCATAAACGAGTTGTGGCCTGCATGAAGCACGCATTCAAATGGGGGGGGGGGGG